>VYLK01000040.1_pt1 | contig 47483 bp, 39 predicted proteins | sample 5114321 | NCBI WGS metagenome assembly VYLK01 (sample SAMN12291792, study PRJNA351875) | freshwater metagenome | isolation source: freshwater lake | place: USA: Michigan, MSU2 Lake | collected 2011-08-16
CCGACCTGGGCCTGACCGGCGAGGCGGAAACCATGGCAACCGCGGGCACCGGCCCCGAGGCCATCGCCGCCGCCATCCGCGAAGGCCTGTCCCGCAGCCGCGCCCGCGACGCCGCCGCCGGCCGCTCCCTGTTCGGCCCGCACCGCTCCGACCTGACCGCCCTGCACCGCGAGAAGAACCGTCCCGCCGCCGAGGGGTCCTCGGGCGAGCAGAAGGCGCTGGTGCTCAATCTGATCCTCGCCCAGATCACCCGCCTGGCCGACCAGAGCGCCCCGCCCGTCCTCCTGCTCGACGAGGCCCCCGCCCACCTCGACACGGCCCGCCGCGCCGCCCTGTTCGACGAGATCGAGGCTTTGGGTTTGCAGGCCTTCATGACCGGCACCGAGGCGGAGCTGTTCGCCCCACTCCGGGGCCGGGCCCAGTTCGTGCGGGTGGAGGGCGGCGGCTTCGCCTGACGTTGCTTATGGACACCCTGAGCGAAGGTTCTTCAAAACGAACACAACGAAGAACCACAAAGGGCACAACGCGACCTGAGAGGCTTCACGGCTTGCGTCTCACCCGGCCGCCCGGCCCGGGAATGATCGCGAAGCGATCGGAAGAATCCCGCCGCCGGCACCGCCGACTGAAGCGACGGACACCGGCCCCGTCGTGTCCTTTGTGGTCCTTTGTGTTCGTTGTGATGAACCTGCAAACGAGGCCGCTACGCAGGCGACAGAAGCCATTGAAGCTCTACCCTTCCGAAGGCCGCTTTTCCTCGCAATTCCGGACCGATTCCCTGTATGCTGCAGGCCTCGGCGCGACCCGGATTCGCGTCCCCGAAACCGTCCGTTCAAGGCGGCCCGACTGCCGCCTTCACAGGCCCTCCCGGAGGGCGTTTCACCGACCGAATTCATGACCGACCAGACATCGACCGCGCGTAACGAAGACACCGCCGAAGAGGCCGCCTACGGCGCCGATTCCATCAAGGTCCTGAAGGGGCTGGATGCGGTGCGCAAACGCCCCGGTATGTATATCGGCGACACCGACGACGGCTCGGGCCTGCACCACATGGTCTATGAGGTGGTCGACAACGCCATCGACGAGGCCCTCGCCGGCCACGCCGACCTCGTCCAGGTCATCCTCAATGCCGACGGCTCGGTCACCGTGACCGACAACGGCCGCGGCATCCCCACCGACATCCATGAGGGCGAGGGCGTCTCGGCGGCCGAGGTCATCATGACCCAGCTGCACGCCGGCGGTAAATTCGACCAGAATTCCTACAAGGTCTCGGGCGGCCTGCACGGCGTCGGCGTCTCGGTCGTCAATGCGCTGTCGGACTGGCTCAAGCTGGTCATCTACCGCAACGGCAAACGCCATGAGATGAAGTTCGCCCGTGGCGACACGGTCGAAAGCCTGAAGGTCACCGGCGATGCGCCGATGCGCGACAACGGCAAGGTCCTGTCGGGCACCGAGGTCACCTTCTTCCCCTCGGTCACCACCTTCGCCCACATCGATTTCGACCTGAAGACGCTGGAACACCGGCTGCGCGAGCTCGCCTTCCTCAACTCGGGCGTAGTCATCAAGCTTCAGGACCATCGCGGGGCCGAGAAGTTCGAGGAAATCCTGCACTATGAAGGCGGGGTCGAGGCCTTCGTGCGTCACCTCGACAAGTCCAAGACGCCCATTCTCAAGGACGTCATCGTCATTCGCGGCAAGAAGGAAGGGATCGAGATCGATCTCGCCCTGTGGTGGAACGACAGCTACCACGAGACCATGCTGTGCTTCACCAACAACATCCCCCAGCGGGATGGAGGCACCCACCTGTCGGCCTTCCGCGCCAGCCTGACCCGGATCATGGGCAGCTATATCGACGCGGCCGGCGCAGCGAAAAAGGAGAAGGTTTCGGTCTCGGGCGAGGACGCCCGCGAGGGCCTGACCTGCGTCCTTTCGGTCAAGGTGCCGGACCCCAAATTCAGCTCCCAGACCAAGGACAAGCTGGTCTCGTCCGAGGTGCGTCCCGCCGTCGAGGGCCTGTGCTCCGAAGGTCTCTCGACCTGGTTCGAGGAACATCCGGTCGAGGCCAAGGCCGTCGTCGCCAAGATCATCGAGGCCGCCGCCGCCCGCGAGGCCGCCCGCAAGGCCCGTGACCTGACCCGTCGCAAGACCTCCATGGACATGGCCTCCCTGCCCGGGAAACTGGCCGACTGCCAGGAACGCGATCCGGCCAAGTCCGAACTGTTCATCGTCGAGGGCGATTCCGCCGGCGGCTCGGCCAAACAGGCCCGTAACCGCGAGAACCAGGCCGTCCTGCCCCTGCGCGGCAAGATCCTGAACGTCGAGCGCGCCCGGTTTGACCGGATGCTGTCATCCGAACTGATCGGGACCCTGATCCTGGCGCTGGGCACCGGCATCGGCCGCGACGATTTCAACGCCGACAAGCTGCGCTATCACAAGATCATCCTGATGGCCGACGCCGACGTCGACGGTGCCCACATCCGGACCCTGCTGCTGACCTTCTTCTATCGCCAGATGCCCGAGCTGATCGAACGCGGCCACGTCTTCATCGCCCAGCCGCCGCTCTACAAGGTCTCCAAGGGCAAGCAGTCGCGCTACCTCAAGGACCAGGCCGAGATGGACTCCTACCTCATCGAGGAGGGCTCATCCGAGGCCGAGCTGGACCTGCCGACCGGCGAGCGCCGCACCGGCCTGGACCTGCAATCCCTCGTCCGTGAGGCCAAGGCCTTCAAGGCCGGCGTCGATCGCCTGAGCCAGCGCGCCCCGGCCTTTGCCATCGAACAGTCCGCCCTGGCTGGCCTGTTCGACGAGGCCGCCGCCGATCCGGCGAAGGCCGCGGCCCGCCTCAACCTCTATGCCGAGGAAGGGGATGGCGACTGGACCGGTTCCCCGGGAGCCCAGGGGGCCGTGGCCTTCGAGCGCGTCCGTCGCGCCGTCAATGAGCGCATCGTGCTGGAAGAGGCCCTGATCCGCTCGCTCGACGCCCGACGTCTGGCCGAGCGCGCGGCCGCCTTCGAGGGCCTGTTCGACAAGCCCGCCGTCTTCCGCCGCAAGGACAAGTCGGTCACCGTCCGTGGTCCGCTCGACCTGCTCGAGGCGGTTCTCGACGCCGGCAAGAAGGGCATCGCCATCCAGCGCTACAAGGGCCTGGGCGAGATGAACCCGGAGCAGCTGTGGGAGACCACGCTCGACGTCAACGCCCGCACCTTGCTGAAGGTGCAGGTCGAGCATCAGGAAGACGCCTCTGACCTGTTCGCCAAACTGATGGGCGACGTGGTCGAGCCGCGCCGCGAGTTCATCCAGGCCAACGCCCTCGACGCTGCGGTCGACGCCTGACGCTCAGTTCCGGCCGGCGTCGACGAAGTCCTTGATGGTCGGCCAGATCGGCGGCTGGGCCCTCGACCCGTCACAGACGACCTGTTCCAGGTAGTCCGGCGAAGTGTTGGCGCGGACCGGCACCCATTCCGCACCCTCCTCAGGGTAGCGGCCCATCTCCGCGCCGTCGGGGCCGTATTCGACCATACCCGCCGTGCGCCACCGGCTGTTCGATCCGCACTGGAACTCGAAAGTCTCGATCGTATGGCTGTAGTCGCCGGCGTCGCCGGTCCGTGCCACGGTTGCGACCAGCACGCGCGTGATTTCGCCCTCGACCACAATGCTGTCGACGTCCGCCATGAAGACGCTGCCGGTGCTGCGTGAGTACGGATGCCAGGTCTCGGCCGCCGCCTGTGTTGCGCAAAGGCCCAGCAAAGCCAGACCGCCCAGTAGATATTTCACGATGACCTCCCTGGATCCCCGACGACATGATGCGCGGCTGGACGGCTTTGGCAAGAGCGAGGTTAGGCGGCTTTGCGAAGTCCCGCCGGCGCGGCCAGAAGCGGCTCAATCAGCCATTGCGCCAGATACCGCACCACCGGCACGGCCACACCGTCGCCCGTAAGATGACAGGCGGCGCTGTATGACCCGGGGAGCTGATAAGTGTCGGGGAGGCCCATCAGCCGGGCCGTTTCCCGCGCCGACATCAGACGGGACCGGATCTGCCCGTCTTCGACCAGCAGCAGGGTCTGACGGCTCGATCCGCCCCCGGGGGTCCTCAGGCAGCCGGCGAGGTCGAACCGCACCTCGGCCCGCTGGACCGGCAAACCTGCGGCATCACGGCGGGTTCTCCTGTACAACGCTCCGACGCGCCGCTCGCCGGACCGCTGCGCCGCCTCGACCTTGGCCAGATTTTTCGGCGACATCAGCGTCAGTAACCGGTCGGTCTCAGCCTTCGAATGCCAGCGGACGTCGGTTGGCCCGGCTTCGATGACGGACTCCAGCCCGACGTTTGAAATCCCGGGCTCCGGCAACCGCCACCAGACCATACGGTGCCGCAACGCGTCCGGCAGCCGGTCCACGGCCCGGCGCAGGGCCGGTGTATGGAACGGGCCGTCAGCCCCCGGCCTCATCACAGCCGGGTCGATGACCATATCCTCACGCACACCGATCACGAACAGGCGTGGCCGGGACTGCGGCAGGAAGCGGTCGGCATTGATGACCAGCGCCCCGGACCTGTAGCCGGCGTCGGCAAAGGTCTGGCAGATGACCTCGAAATCCCGGCCACCATGAGAGGTCAGGGCTCCGCAGACATTCTCAACGGCCACGATTCGCGGTGCCCGGTTCCCGGCGGCCAGGTCGCGCGCCAGAGCCCAGAAGTCGTGAAACGTGCCGGACCGCCGGCCCTCGAGGCCCGCGCCGACGCCGGCCAAGGACAGATCCTGACAGGGAAATGACCCCCACATCAGGTCCGCCACGCCGGGAAGGTCTGCGGCGGTCAGGGCTGCGATGTCCCCCACCCGCAGTCCGGCGTCCCCCCAGTTGGCGCGATAGGCCGCCGCCTTGGCCGGATCGAGATCATTGGCCAACAGGCATTGCCAGCCCTCTCCAAGGCCGGCGCGCACCATTCCGCCACCGGCAAAGAACTCGTAAAAGCGCCCCGGCGCGGACTCCCTGACGGACGATTCGACCATATCGCGACGCTGACGCGAGCGCAGGCGGAAGTCCACAGACGGCCCCGTCAGGGAAAAATCCGCTGCCGCTAAAGCTTATGAAAGGGTCGGCGTGCGAGGGTTTCCGGTCAGCACGGAACCGGCATGCCCGTCATAAGATTTGCGCTCGTTGTCGTCTTGCTCTTCGGTCTCGGTATCCCGACCGGAGCCGAGGCCGCGACCCAATCCCGCGAGAGTCGCATCGAGCTGGCCCGGCGCGTGGAGGAACGCGCCGCCGCAACAAGCTTCCCCGCCCTTGAGGCCTTCGGCGAGGCCGCCATGTCCGTGCCGGGTCGCGAAGGGCTGAACCGGCTCTACCATGTGATGTGGATCAGCCTGAACCAGGGCGATTTTGAACGGGCCGAGGTCTGGAACAACCGCCTGGCTGCCGCAGCCCTGGAGCGTCGGGACCAGCGGTACCAGGCAATCGCCCGGCTGAACGCCCTGTCCATCCGTTACGACAGCGGCGATACGGCCGCCTCGGTCGAAATCGACCAGATCGCCCGCACCGCGACGGACTGGTTCGTCAAGGCACATGCCAAGCGCCTCAGTGCGCTTGCGCTGATGGACCGCGACCGCATCGGGGAGGCGCTGCGCCTGCTGAGCGCGGCGGACGCCCTGATTCCCGACAAGGCCCCCTATGCTGACACGGCCCGCGCCGGGCTTTGGGAAGTCACCGGCCTGGCCCTTATGGATCTGAATGACATCGAGGGGGCGACCGCAGCCTTCCGCCGCTTCGAGATCGACCTCTCAAACCCCGCCTATCCGCGCCCCGATTTTGACGCCCTCTACAACCTGACGCGCCTGTCCATTCAGGTCGGTGATCAGGAGCTCGCGGCCCGTCTCTATGCCGCTCATCACCGGCTGTCGCTGCGGGCAGGGTTGGGGAGCCTGATGGTCTATGACGCCAGCCTTTGCGCCATGGTGGCCGATGGTGGCGGTGACTCACAGGGCGTCCTGGACTGCCTGTCGCCCTACGGGGCCGACCTCGGCGAAGCCGAATTCCTTGCGCCCCAGATGCTGCCGGCCCGGGCACTCGCCTACGCCCGGACCGGCCAGCTCGGCCTCGCCCGACGAGATCTCGCAGAGATCCGGCGCCTGGAGGCTGCCGGGCTCTTCCACGAGAATGGCTTTTCGGAGGTTCCGAGGGTGGAGGCCGCCCTGCTGTTCGCCGAGGGCCGGACCCGCGACGCCTTCCAGCGTCTGGAGGCCTATCACAAGGCACAGGAGGTGCAGATCGCCCGCCGGTTCAGCGCCGGTATCGGTCAGGTGACGGGCGATATGCAGGAGCAACTGGCGGAACGTCGACGTCAGCTCGATACGGCACGGACCAATACGCGGCTGCAGAAGGACATCATCAATTCCCAGCGATGGATGGTCGGGATCGCCGGGGTCTTCTTCCTGACTGCCGCAGGCTTGCTTGTCTGGCAGTGGCGCTCGGCCGTGCACCTGCGCCTGGCCCGTCAGGCCGCCGAGGAAGCCAGCCGGTCCAAGAGCGACTTCCTCGCCAATATGAGCCACGAAATCCGCACCCCCTTGAACGGGGTGGTTGCCATGGCCGACGCCCTGGCCCGAAGTGAGCTGGGTCCGCGCGAACGCGAGATGGTCGATATCGTCCGCGCCTCCAGTGACACGCTCGAACGCCTGCTGTCGGACATCCTCGACACCGCCAAGATCGAGTCCGGCCAGATCACGATTGAGCCGGCACCGTTCCATCTGGCGGATGTCGCGCGCGAGACCGCCGCCCTGTGGCGACCGATGGCCGAGGAGAAGGGCGTCGCACTGACGATCGGCATTCGCCCGGAAGCAGAGCGGCTGGTCCATGGCGACGTGGTGCGTGTCCGCCAGATCCTGACCAATCTGGTCAGCAATGCGCTGAAATTCACGGCGGCGGGTGAGGTCAGGCTGAATATCGAGGATGGTGCTGACGACCACGTTCGGTTCACCGTCACAGACACAGGCGTGGGCTTCGAGCCGGATCAGAGGGACCGGATTTTCGGTCGCTTCCATCAGGCAGACGGCTCCATCACGCGCCGCTTTGGCGGCACCGGCCTTGGCCTGACGATCTCACGCGATCTGGCCGACCTGATGGGGGGCAGTCTGGACTGCGTCAGTCAGCCGGGAGTCGGCTCCCGGTTCTGGTTCGAGATACCCTTGCCGAAGGTCGACGCCGGCCAGTCCGGCGAGGTGCCGGTCCCGCAACACGAGGAGTCCACCGTACCGCTCCGGATTCTGTTGGCGGACGATCATCCCGCCAACCGCAAGGTCGTCGAGATTCTGCTGGCGGGGACCAGCGCCGAACTTGTCGGCGTCGCGGATGGGAGCGAGGCGCTCGAGGCCTTCCGGGGTGGAGGTTTCGACCTGGTCCTCATGGACATGCAGATGCCGGTGATGGACGGACTGACCGCCACGGCCGAAATCCGGGCCTTGGAGAGGGAGCGTGGCTGGGGCCGCACGCCGCTGCTGATGCTGACCGCCAACGCCATGCCCGAACATATCGAGGCGGGCCGCAAGGCGGGGTCCGACGGTCACCTCGCCAAGCCGGTCACCATGGCGACCTTGTTCGACGGGATCACACAGGTCCTGGCCTCGAGCACACCGGAATCCGAGGTCCGGGCCGCCTGACCCGGCACTTGAGCCCAGGTCGTTCAGCAGGGTCACCTCCGCCCATCAGGACTGGCGACAACGGCCGCAGGCACTGATCAGGCAGGGATCGGTCCTCGTTCCAGTGCCCGCAGCACCTCCTGCGCCAGAAGTGCGGCTGGCCCGACCGTGCCCCGGGCGGACATCAGGGCGATCTCGCTGTCGGCCAGCATCGGCAGCCCTCTCGCCAGCACCGCAAGGTCGCGGGGCGCCATCGCGGCGGGAAGCACGCCGACTCCGAGGCCGGCGCGCAGGGCTGCCATCTGGCCGGCGAGGCTCGGCGAGGTGAAGGACGCGCGGAACCCTATGCCGGCCTCCGTGAGCGCGCCGAGGGCCCGCTTGCGATAGATGTCCGGGGCCGGCGCAATGATCAGCGGCAGCGGCGATACCTCAATGATCGAGGCGTCGAGCGCCACCCAGACCAGGGGTTCGCTCCAGACGCGAACGCCCAGTTCGGGCCCGACGGGCTCACGCTTGATCAGTGCCAGATCCAGCATGCCCCGCGATATCTGGTCGAGCAGGTTGGCCGTATAGTCGCAGGTCACCGACAGCTTGATGCGTGGATGCCGGCGCGCAAACGCCCCGAGGATCCGGGGCAGATGCATGGTTGCGATGTCCTCCGGCGCCCCGAAACGGACCTCCCCCTCCAGGTCTCCGTCCCCGAGCGTCGAGATGATCTCATCATTCAGCCGCATCAACCGGCGGGCTTGCGGCAACAGCGCTGCGCCCTCTGTGGTGAGGGCCACACCCTTGCCCCCGCGATCCAGCAAGGGGGATCGCAGTTGATCCTCCAGCCGACGGATCTGCAGACTGACCGCGGGCTGGCTCCGGCCGAGCAAGGCCGCGGTCCGGGTAAAACTGCCGGTTTCAACGACCGTTACGAAGGCCCGCAGCAGATCGATGTCCAGATTGACCAGCCGATCGGCCATTGCATTAGTATCCGTTATAATCAGCATCACATCAATAAACTGGATGCCGGGGCCGGTCGAGGTCATTCGGACCGACCCTCATCGGACCGGTTGACCCATGCCCGACTTCTCCTCCGCCCTGGCGCTTCTGACGTCGCCGGCCATTCTGTTCTTCTTCATCGGGGCGGCGGCGGCGCTCGCGCGCTCGGACCTCACCATTCCCGAGCCGGTGGCCAAGGCCCTGTCGCTCTATCTGATGTTCTGCATCGGCTTCAAAGGCGGGGTCGAGGCCCGTGCCGCCGGACTGAACGGGGATTTCATCGCTGCAGGTATCATCGGTGTTGCGCTCAGCGCCCTGATGCCGCTGGTCGCCTTCATCATCCTGAAGCGCACATCCCGACTGGATCGTTCGACCTTGTGCGCCCTGGCGGCCACCTACGGGTCTGTTTCCGTGGTGACCTTTGCCGCCGGCCAGCAGCATCTCGAGGCCGTGGGCCTGCCGGCCGGCGGCTATATGGCGGCTGTGCTTGCCCTGATGGAGACCCCTGCCATCCTGACGGCCCTGCTGCTGCTCAATGGCGCCGGTCGGGGCGAGCCCGGACGCCGGCGTACCATTCTGAAGGAGGTCTTCGTCGGCGCTGCCATGGTCATGTTGCTGGGCAGCTTCCTGGTCGGTCTGGTTTCCGGCAACGCCGGTATGGCCAAGCTGGAGCTTTTTGTGGGGCCGTTGTTCCAGGGCGCGCTGTGCTTCTTCCTGCTCGACATCGGCCTGATCGCCGCGCGCCGGCTCATGGAGGGTGGCCGCAAACTGTCGCCCGGCGTCATCGCTTTCGCCCTGGGATTTCCGCTGCTCTCGGCCGCCGTGGCGCTGGGGCTTGCCCGGCTCGCCGGACTGGACGTCGGCAATGCCGCGCTTCTGACCATACTCGCGGGTTCGGCCTCCTACATCGCGGTGCCCGCTGCCATGCGGCTGGCGGCACCTGAGGCGGACACCGGCGTGTTTGTGACGGCGTCCCTGGCGATCACCTTCCCATTCAACCTCACCGTCGGCATCGCCCTCTACACCGCGGCTGCAGCCTGGCTCTGGGCGTGACAAAGCCCGCTGTTCCCGACGGTCGTGGCAACGGTCATGGGTCGAATCGGGGCGCGGTGATCCCCGATGTCCGGGATCACCCGCAACCAGCCGCCGAATAACGAGCGGCCGGTTTCATGTTGAAATCGGCCGGAGCGATGCGCTCCTGGATCTATGGTTGCTATCTATACTTCAAAACGCAAAGGTTAATCTGTATCGATATGAACCAGATTAATAGATTGTCGATTTAACTGTTTTCGGCAACAGCTCGAAAATCATAACCTTGTAAATCTCCCGTCTGTTCAAGCAGGCGAGGGGCCCGGGTGATAAAAAAAGCTGTTGTAGCGGCGTTGTTTTCGGTCGCTCTCGCCGCCCCGGCGTCGGCCCTGGGTCAGACGGTGTTCCCGTCGACCAATCCCAATGCGGCGGAATGGGCGCTGATCCGGTTGACGCCCGCTATCGTGAAGAGCGCCAGGGGCGGAGCCGGTGTCATTGTCGGTGTCTACGACGGGCGGGCCGATTGCCGGTTTTCGGACCTTGCCGGTCGCTGCAGCAATCTGCTCTTCAGCAACGGCATCTACTCGTCCTACAGCAGCCATGGAACGCATACGTCCGGAACGATCGCCGGTGCCCGATTTGGCACGGCCACCGGCTCCTCAATCCTGAACTATGCGGTGTTTGACAACCGGGGCTATATCGCCGGCGGCAACGGCCTGATCAGTGCCTGGACCGACGCGGCCAACCGCAAGGCCAGTATCGCCAGCATGAGCTTCGGCTGCGCCCGCATGGCCCTGTGCCTGAGCGCCTCGGAAATCCGGACGATGGCCAGCACCCCGCTCTCGGGCATGTTGTTCGTCAAGGCCGCGGGCAACGACGGTGCCACCTTCGGCAATGAGATGATCCCCGTGGCCGCCGCAGACGCAAGGACCGCGCTGTCCCGTTTGCTTCTGGTCGGCAGCGTGAATCTGGCGGGAACAATCTCGACCTTTTCCAATCGTCCCGGCGAGGGCTGCCTTCTGGCCGGCGGTGCCACCGCCTGTGCCGAGAACATGAAGTGGAAACACCGTTTCCTCGTTGCGCCCGGCGAGATGATCTACGCGAACCTGCCCGGCAACAGCTACGGCTTTATGTCCGGAACCAGCATGGCGACCCCGATCGTGGCGGGAGCGGCGGCGCTGCTGGAAGGGCGGTGGCCGGCCCTGAAGGCCAGACCTGCCACGGTTGCCGACATCCTGTTGAACTCCGCCACGGACATCGGGGCAAGGGGGGTCGACCCCGTCTACGGCCGGGGGCTGCTGAACGTCGAAAGGGCGTTCCAGAACGCGGGAACCACGGCCATCATCGCGCCGAACGGTCAGACGGTCGTGGTGTCGGGGGCGTCGCTGACCGTCGCCCCGGTCATGGGAAAAGCGGCCGGTTCGCTGTCCGGTGTGACGGCGTTTGACGCCTACGGTCGTGACTACGCCCTCAACGAGGTCAGCAATTTCTCGGTCCGGGCGGCCGCGCGGGATCCGGGAACGGTCAGCGCCTCGGCGATCGACATGGGCGGGCAGGGGGGCTGGGCTCCGAACTTCTTCGCGGGGCCGTCGGCTCCGGTCGCCTACGTCGGCTTCGGGCCTCGTGCCGCGGCCGGAACCGGGCGGTTTGCGATGGACCGGACCCTTCGCGCGGGCATGGACGCGCCCATGGGCGGCGCGGTCGTGGCCCTGCGCCTCACCGGTGCCACCGAGACCCGCTCTGACTTTGCCTCGGACCCGGGGCTGAGGCCCCTGAGCTACTTTGCCTCTTCGGATCTGCTCGGCCGCTCGGCGCTGACCGGTGTGAGCCTGCCGATGAACAGTGGCGGCCGGCTGGTCGTCTTCGGTGCCACTTCGCTCGGCGCGAGCCCCGGTATCAGCGAGGATGACGGCCACCGCCTCGTCGTCCGGCCGGGTGCGACGGACTTCGAGCAACGTATGGAGCTGGACCGTTCCCCCATGCGGCATTCCACGGTCGGCCTGGGCTACTGGGCCCGACCCGACAGCCGCACGATTGTCGGCATCAGCCTGACAAGCATGGTCCAGCGCCATGGCTTCTATGATCTTGCGTCCGATCTATCGAGCTTCGATGCGCCGTTCGTGCTGAACAGTGTCGGCCTGGCCGCCAGTCGCACCTTTGGTGCCTGGGAGGTCTATGGCGCTGCCGAGACCACCGCGATCGGTGCGCCGGAGTCGCGCGGGCCGATCGGTTTCTCGGACAGCGTCCTTGTCTCGGGCGAGATCGGTGCCCGCGTCTCCCGGACCGGCCCGGGCAAGGCCGCGCTGCGGGAAAGCCTCGCCATGGCGCTGCGCGCCGCGCCGCAGGCCGTTTCCGGTCACCTGGACCTGAACTACAGAGCGCCGACCGCAGACGGCCTCGAAACCGAAATCGTCTCCCGCCGGTCCTCGCTGGCCGAGGTTACGGGCCGTCCGGTCCTCATCGAAGCCAGCTATACGCTCGAGGACGGCCAGACCTGGTCTACCCGCCTGCGCGGCGGCGCGGACCTGACCGGCGACGGCGAATACCACCTGGCCGCAGAAGCCCGCATTACCTTCTGAGCCGGTTCGGTGCCTGCGTGGGTCGCGTCGCGCCGGTATTTTCAGGGGAAGAAATGGCGCGCCCGGAACGATTCGAACGTCCGACCCTCAGATTCGTAGTCTGATGCTCTATCCAGCTGAGCTACGGGCGCGCTTGGCCGCGAACGGCGAGGGCGGGTATCTAGCGGAGGCGGGGGCAGGGGGCAAGGGCTGTCGGGCGGGTTTTCGGTCCTGCCATCCGGCGAGGCCCGGGTGCCGCGAAACGGCGGGGGTTTCGTTCCCGCCGGCGGCGGGCCAAGGTGCGGTGACTTCCCGCTTCTGCCTTCTCCGGATGAGTCCGCCATGATCCTTTTCCCGCACCGGCCGCTGCGCGCTGTCACGGTCGCTGTTGTCGCCCTGGCGCTGGGTCTGGCCGGATGTGCGGGCGGCCTGCCGGGCCCCTGGGCGTCCGCCGGGCGCGCGGTGACCCCCTCGCCCGGCGCGGTCCAGCCCCCGATGGCGCGTGGGCCGTTTGTGTCGGCGGCCAATCCGCTCGCGGTCGAGGCCGGATTGAGGATTCTGCGCGAGGGCGGCTCGGCGGTCGATGCAGCAGTGGCGGTGCAGGCGGTGCTGGGTCTGGTCGAGCCGCAGTCATCCGGCCTCGGCGGTGGGGCCTTCATGATGGTTTTCGACGCCGGGACCGGCGAGGTCACAAGCTATGACGGCCGAGAAACCGCGCCCTCGGCCGCGACACCCGAACTGTTCTTCGAGAACGGCCGGCCGCTGGGGATCGGCGACGCGATCCTGAGCGGTCGTTCGACCGGCGCGCCCGGGGCCGTGGCCATGCTGGCCATGGCCCAGGCGGCGCATGGCCGCCTGCCCTGGAGCGCCCTGTTCGGCGATGCGGAACGGCTGGCGCGTGACGGCTTTGTGGTCAGTCCGCGGCTGGCCGGTTTCATCGCCGCGACGCGGGGGCAGGTGCGGACGCGATGGGCCAATGCCTATTTCACCCGCGCCGACGGCGAGCGCTATGTCGCGGGTGATGTGCTGCAAAATCCGGCCTATGCCCGGACCGTGGCCGAGCTGGCGGCGGGCGGGGCCGAGGTCTTCTATCGTGGCCGGATCGCGCGCGAGATCGCCGCCACGGTGGCGGAGGAGCCGCGCCCCGGCACCCTGACAGTCGAGGATATCGCCGCCTATGCGCCGATCGAGCGGGGGGCCCTGTGCCGGCCCTACCGGATCTATGTGATCTGCGTCCCGCCGCCGCCCTCCAGCGGGGTGGCGGTGCTGCAGCTGCTGGCCATGGCCGAGCGGACGCCGGACATCGCCCTGGGTCCGGACAGCGCCGAGGCCTGGACCGCCTTCGCCCAGCTGCAACGCCTGATGTACGCCGACCGTGACCGCCATGTCGCCGATCCGGCCTTTGTGGGCGTGCCGGTGCAGGGGCTGCTGGACCCGGACTATACGGCGGCCCGCGCGGCCCTGGCACCGGGCCTTACGGGCGCGGCCACCGCTGGTACACCGCCCGGGGGGGCGTTTGTCGGGCCGGATGCCACCCGGGAGCCGGCGGGCACCTCGCATTTTGTCATCGTCGACGCAGCGGGCAATGCGGTCAGCATGACCACGACGATCGAGAGCGTGTTCGGCTCGGGCCGGATGGCGGCGGGCTTCTTTCTCAACAATGAGCTGACGGACTTCTCACTTGCGCCGCTGCGGGCCGACGGCGCGCCGGCGGCCAATGCCGTGGCGGCGGGCAAGCGGCCGCGATCCTCCATGTCGCCCGTTCTGATCTTCGATCGTGAAGGGCGGCTGGTCGGTGCCCTGGGTTCGCCGGGCGGGCCGTCTATCCTGGCCTATAACGCCCGGGCCCTGATCGCCGTCCTGGACTGGGGCCTTCCGGTCCAGACGGCGTTCAACCTGCCCAATCTGGTGGCGCGGGGTGACGGCTTTGGCGCGGATACGGAGCGATTCTCCGAAGCCCTGCGGGCGGGCCTGGCGGCGCGCGGCGTGACCCTGAGGCCCAATGACAGCGAAACCTCGGGCCTGCACGGCGGACTCTGGCGTCAGGGCCCGGACGGCTGGGCCTGGGACGGTGGTGCCGATGACCGCCGTGAGGGTGTGGCCAGAACAGGGCCCCGGGACTAGAGCAATCGGCGCTCCAGTTGACGCATGGGCCTCCAGCGACAAGGGTTCATCACAACGGGCACAACGAGGCCACAGCGGACACGACGAGATCGAGACGGCGGCACCATCGCGGATCGCTTCCTTCAGGCTCGGTATTTCATCGGAGGGAGGATCGGCGGCAAAGCCGCCCTTGTCTCGTTTCGTTGCCAGGAAGGATCGACACACGCGGCAACCGCACGGTCCCGTCGTGTCCGTTGTGACCGCGTTGTGCTCGCCGTGATGAACCTTTCGGCCCGCGCCAACTGAGCCGACGAACGGTCTAGGTGCGCGATTCAATGGGGCGGGATGACAGGCACCCGGGCTGATCCCCGATCCCCGGTCCAGCCCTATTCAGGCTTGATCGACAGCTGGAAGGCGATGACCCCTTCGGTGACATCGGTATCGACCCCTTCGCCGACGCGCATACCCTCTGGCCCGAGCTCGCGATAAATCAGGCCGAAGGAGCTCTGCACCGGTCCCTGGCGCATGGCCAAGCCAAGCGAGGCATCGCCCAGGAAGACGCCGGTGTCATGGCTGACTCCAGAACCTGCGAACTCGCCGTCACGGGTGCGGGCCCAGTTGTAGCCCACCGCCCGGCCGGATCCGGCGGCATAGAGATACCAGCGGGGGCGCTGGCCAAACGTCGCTTCGCCGGACGGCATCAGCTGATCCAGATCCGGTCCGATCCGCAGGGTCGCCCCCGCCTCGGTGGTGCTGCCCCGCGAGCCGACGCCGACCCCGAGATGGGGTGACAGGGTGATGTCGAGTCCGGACGCCGTCCTGGCCAGGGTTCCTGTCCAGCCGCGGGTGAAGGTCAGGTCGTAGTGTTCGGCGTCATAGGCGGCGGGATCAAGCGGTCCGGGTGGCAGGGGCGAGCCGTCAACCCGGCGCACCGGGCCCTCGGTCCGCAGCCTCAGGCGGTCGTCGTAATCGCCGTTCTCGAACCAGACGTCCCGGTTCGATGCGGCCCATGGCGAGCCTCTTTCGCGCAGGGGCGCTATGTACCCATGCGTTGCCTCATCCGCGACGGAGCCCGCATCACGGTCAATCCGGATCGAAAGGTCCGCCGTCCCCGACGGGGATTCGCGCGTCACGATCCACGGATTGGACAGGGGGGTCTGGATTGAGGCCGGCGATGCCGTCGCCGTCGCCGGGGCCGACAGAGCCACAGTCGCCAAGCCAAAAATCGATGCGGCCGTCACAGGCACCAACGGTTTTCCCGATCCGATAACAGTTCACGACTCTGCACGATGTGCATCGTCTCGCCAACAGGCTTTTGCCCTGCTGGATGAACGTCGGGACGCCGTCAGGGTTCCGGAAGCCGGTCAGGGCCGAAGCCCCTCACGCCCTACTGGCAGGCGAGGCACTCATCATAGTCGGTTCGGGCCGCGCTGAAGAGGTCCGGCTGGTTCGGATCGACCTCGTCCTCGACCTTGTCATCTGCGCCTGCGAAGGCGGCCCGCTGAACCGACTTCGAGCGCAGATAGTAGAGCGACTTCACACCCTTCTCCCAGGCCGACCAGTGCAGCATGTGCAGGTCCCATTTGTTGACGTCGCCCGGGATGAACAGATTGATCGACTGGGCCTGGCAGACGTCCGCCGCACGATCGGCGGACAGTTCGACGATCCAGCGCTGATCCAGTTCGAAAGCGGTCTTGTAGATCGACTTCTCGTCGTCGCTCAGGGCGTCCAGATGCTGGACCGAGCCTTCGTGTTCGAGGATGGAGCTCCACACCGCCTCGGTGTCGATGCCCTTCTCGCCCAGCAGGCGTTCCAGATAGGGGTTCTTGACGGCGAACGAGCCCGACAGGGTCTTGTGCGTATAGATGTTGGCCGGGATCGGCTCGATGCCGGCCGAGGTACCGCCGCAGATGATCGAGATCGAGGCCGTCGGGGCGATGGCCAGCTTGTGGCTGAACCGCTCCATCACGCCGCGCTCGGCCGCGTCCTCGCAGGCCCCTTTTTCTTCGGCCAGCAGGCGGCTGGCCTTGTCGGCCTCGCGACGCAGATGTTTGAACAGCCGCATGTTCCACGACTTGGCCATGGCCGATTCAAAGGCCACACCCTGCGCCTGCAGGAAGGAGTGGAAGCCCATCAGGCCCAGACCCACCGAACGCTCGCGCTTGGCCGAATAGACGGCGGCCGCCATGGCGGGCGGGGCGCGACGTATGAAGTCTTCCAGAACATTGTCGAGGAAGCGCATCACGTCCTCGATGAAGCGGGGCTCCTCACGCCACTCCAGGAAGCTCTCGGCATTGACCGAGGACAGGCAGCAGACGGCGGTGCGGTCGACGCCCAGGTGGTCGCGGCCGGTGTGAAGGGTGATCTCGCTGCACAGGTTGGACTGTTTTACCGACAGGCCCAGATCGCGCTGATGCTGCGGCATCTGGCGGTTCACCGTGTCGGAGAAGATCAGATAGGGCTCGCCGGTCTGCAGGCGGATTTCCAGGATCTTCTGCCAAAGGGCGCGGGCGTCGACGGTCTTCACCACCGCCTGGTTCTTGGGCGAGAGCAGGTCGAACGTCCGGCCATCCCGGACCGCCTCCATGAAGGCGTCCGAGATATTGATGCCGTGGTGCAGGTTCAGGGATTTGCGGTTGAAGTCGCCCGAGGGTTTGCGGATCTCGAGGAACTCCTCGATCTCCGGATGGTGGACGTCCAGATAGACGGCGGCCGAGCCGCGGCGCAGCGAACCCTGGCTGATCGCCAGGGTCAGGGAGTCCATCACGCGGATGAAGGGGATGATGCCGGAGGTCTGGCCTGCGCCCTTGACCTTCTCGCCGATCGACCGGACGCCGCCCCAGTAGGTGCCGATGCCGCCGCCGTTGGAGGCGAGGGCCACATTCTCGTTCCAGACCGACTGAATACCGTCGAGGCTGTCAGCCACGGCGTTCAGGAAGCAGCTGATCGGCAGGCCACGGTCGGCCCCGCCGTTCGACAGCACCGGCGTCGAGGGCATGAACCAGAGTTTGGACATGTAATCATAGACGCGCTGGGCATGATCGTGGTCGTCGGCATAGGCCGTGGCGACGCGGGCGAACATGTCCTGGTAGCTCTCGCCGGGCAGCAGATACCGGTCTTCCAGCGTCTTCTTGCCGAAATCGGTCAGCAGGTCGTCGCGGGACCGGTCAAGCTGGAGCGAACGCACCACGGAAAGCTGGGGGCGCGGCATCGCATCACCGTCTGCAACCGGCTGGAATTCCACTGTCTTCAACGCTTCGCCGCCGGCCATAATGCTGTCGCCCCTGAACTGGATCGTTGCGAGAACCCCGCGCCCCGACCACATCATCTAGTGGCAGGAACGTTTCTCGCGTCCAGATATGGGGCGCAGATGGCTAACCAACCGTCAACGGGGTTGACGATCACTTTCTGCCCGAATCGCTCTCATGGCGGGGGATGAGCCTGTGGACAGGCTGCAACGACGGCGTAACGGGCTTGCCCGCATCGTGATCACGAACGCGTGATCGGAACGTCACACAAGCGGGACTGTCAGGGACCGGTGACCGCGTCCGAAATCACCGCCCTTGTCGCCCTTTTCGTCCCGGCCGCGCATTGGGCCATGGCCCCGGGGCTGGTGGCCCATGCGGTGCAACGCAGACAGTCTGTCCGTGACCATGGACCGCACGCCGCGCTCTTGCCGGACGATCCCGTCACCGCTAAAGACCCGCCCGTCATCGGGGAGTAGCCGCCCGCACCGATCAGCGGGGTTCGCGTCAACACACTTCCTCTCGCCCGGAGAGGATGGCGCGGAACGTTTCCGGGGCCTCAGGCAGCGAGCGACAGCGTCGCGCGCGTTCAGGCCCCGCCAACACGGCAAGACCGCTGGCTTCGCAGGGTGCTTCCACGCGGGGGCCGGCTGCGGATGCCAATGGTCTGTCCGCCGAACCCCCGCGAACGATGATGTATTGGAAGCCTTCCTGATTTCGACCGGCCTCGTCGCCATTGCGGAGATCGGCGACAAGACCATGCTGCTGGCCATCATGCTGGCGGCGGCGTGGCGGCGGCCGCTGCCGATCCTTCTCGGCATAGTGGTCGCGACCCTGGCCAACCATGCGGTCGCGGCCCTGGCGGGGTCGATGCTGGCGCGGTTCATGGACGGCGACTGGGTGCGCTGGGTCGTCGGCCTGACCTTTCTCGGGTTTGCGATCTGGGCGCTGATCCCCGACCGGTTCGATGAAGCACCCGACCGGACCGCGAAGACCCCGGCCGGCATCTTCTGGGCCACCGCCGTCGCCTTCTTCCTCATCGAGATGGGCGACAAGACCCAGGTCGCGACGGCCATGCTGGCCGCACAGTTCCAGAACCTGCCGCTTGTGGTGGCGGGCTCGACTCTCGGCATGATGCTGGTCAACGGCCCCGCTGTTCTGCTGGGCGAAACGGCGGCAAGCCGGCTGCCACTGGGCTGGATTCGCCTGGCCGCGGCTGCGGGTTTCGCAGCGACCGGGGTTTGGGTCCTGCTCGCGGGCTGATAGAAGCGGTCCGTCCGGAAAGCCCTCAAGCGTATGCGTACCCTACTCCGTATCCTCGGTGCCGTCGTGCTGCTGGTCCTGATGGCCCTGTTGCTGTCGCCCGGCGGGACCATCGACGCCGAACGGCTGATCTGGGACAAGGCGGCGCATTTCATCGCCTTTGGCCTGATCCTCTGGAGCTTCGGCGTGCTCTTCCGGCGCATGCTTCGGGCATGGGCCGCGCTCCTGGCAGTCGCCCTCGGAGCGGCGGTCGAGGTGGTCCAGGGCTATATCGGGCGAGACGCGAACTGGGGTGATCTCCTGGCGGACACTCTCGGCGTGGCGACTGCGCTGCTGATCTGGGTGGTCTGGCGCAGGTTCCGCACGCGCGAAGCCTTCCAGGTCCCCGACGCCTGATACCCTTGGCCGGCGGCGCGCCCCAACCCGACCCGGTCCGCCGCCCCTCCGGTCCGCGCATGACCGTTCAGGCCGTCAGGCCAAGGGTGTCGGCTTGTCCCCAGCGGTGTCCCCAGAGATGAGCGCCCTTCCTACCACATGTAGCGGTCCAGGAAAAAGTGATCGCAATATAGCCGCAATTTGGCTTGTCGCCGGGGGCTTCCGCCCGCATAGTGGCTCCTCAATCCCGGATACTCTTCAGAGCCCCGTACCCGATGAACGCGCACGTCTCGATCAAGCCGGCCTCGCCCGGACTGTTGACCCCGTCGGCCGCCTACAAGCCGTTCCGCTATCCGTGGGCTTTCGACATGTGGAAGAAGCAGCAGCAGGTCCACTGGATGCCCGAAGAGGTGCCGCTGGGCGAGGACATGAAGGACTGGGCGGTCAACCTGACCCCGTCTGAACGCAACCTGCTGACCCAGATCTTCCGCTTCTTCACCCAGGCCGACATCGAGGTCCAGGACAACTACATGGAAAAATACGGTCGGGTGTTCAAACCGACCGAGGTCAAGATGATGCTGGCGTCCTTCGCCAACATGGAGACCATCCACATCGCTGCCTACGCCCTGCTGCTCGAGACCATCGGCATGCCCGAAAGCGAGTTCGGGGCCTTCATGGAATACGAGGCCATGCGCGACAAGCATGACTTCATGGGCCGGTTCGGGGTTGAGACCAACGCCGACATCGCCCGCACCCTGGCCATGTTCGGCGGCTTCTCGGAGGGGCTCCAGCTGTTCGCCTCCTTCGCGATGCTGATGAATTTCCCGCGCCAGAACAAGATGAAGGGCATGGGCCAGATTGTCAGCTGGTCGGTGCGCGACGAAAGCCTGCACTGCGAAGGCATCATCAAGCTGTACCACGCCTTCAACAAGGAGACCGGAGCGGTCACGCCGGAGGTCGCCGCCGACATCGTCGACTGCTGCAAGACCGTGGTCGAGATGGAGGACCGGTTCATCGACCTGGCCTTCGAAATGGGCCCGGTCAACGGCATGACGCCGGACGACATCAAACAGTACATCCGCTTTATCGCCGACTGGCGCCTGCGCCAGCTGCACCTGCCGGAGGTCTACGGCGTCAAGGAAAACCCCCTTCCCTGGCTGCAGTCCCTCCTGTCGGGCGTGGAGCACGCCAACTTCTTCGAGGCCCGCGCAACCGAATACTCCAAGGCCGCCACCACCGGCGCCTGGCATGGGGCCGAAGGTGTCTGGGGCAGTTTCGACGCCATGATGAAGAAGCGGGCCGAGGGCGCAGAGGCCTGATCAGCCCTCACGTCCCCGGCTGACCGGGCGCTCGACGGGTCAAATACCCGCGTACCACTCGTAGCCGCGGTCTTCCCAATAGCCGCCCTTGCCACCACCGAGGTGGGCGAAGCTTTCCACGGCCTCGATCCGCTTGATGTATTTGGCGTGCTTGTAGCCCAGCTGCCGCTCGACCCGCAGTCGCAACGGTGCCCCGTAAGGGACCGGCAAAACCTCTCCGTTCATCGCCCAGGCGAGGATGGTCTGGGGGTGCCGGGCGTCGATCAGATCGATGCTTTCATAATACCGTTCCCCGTCCTCACGCTGATCGAGAGCGTCGAAACAGTGGAAGACGATATAGCGCGCCTCCGGCTTGAGCCCGGCCTCATCGAGCAGGGTCTCCAGCCGAACGCCGGTCCATTCGCCGATCGCGGTCCAGCCCTCGACACAGTCGTGCTTGGTGATCTGGCTCTGCGCCGGGCGGGTCCGCAGCTCGGCCAGGCTCAGGGACAGGGGCCGCTCGACCAGCCCGTCGATGACGAGTCTGTAGCCGGCGAACCCGTCGGCCTTGAGCGCCTTGTAGTCGGCCGCGGCGGGGTCGACCGAGCCATTGGCCTTGAAGTCCGGCGAGATCTGCGCCCGACTGTAGGTCGGAGCCAGGGCGTCGGGGGGTATGAACAGCCGTTGGGAGCGGAGGGTCAGTCCCTCGCCCATCCGCCGGGCCTGCTCAGCCAGACGGATCCCGGCCTGGTTACAGGCCGCGAGCATGGCGGTCGCGGCGGTGGCGACGGCCCCGGTCAGCCAGCGACGACGGTTCATGACGGGTCTCCCGGTTCGGTCGGCGGCTTTCGGCGGCGTTTCGGTCCCGCCGTGGACCCGGGCGGCTCGATGACGAACCAGCCGGTGATCATCGCACGCATATTGTTGAACAGGCCGGTCCAGATCACCAGGCCGACATGGATGGCGATGAAGCCGACGATCAGGGCCGCCGAGATGAAATGCAGGGTCCGCGCCGACTGCCGCCCGCCCATGATGTCCAGGAGAATACCGCCGATGGCATTGAAACCCGGCGACATCGACAGACCGGTGATCAGCATCATCGGCAGCACGATCAGGATCATGGCCAGATAGGTCAGCTTCTGGATGACGTTGTAGGCACGGGCGTGATCGTCGGTCGGGAAGTGGAAGCGGGCGTGCTCCGCCACCGATGGCCCGAATCCCTTGAGGTCCCGAACGGTCGGCCAGAGGCGGCGACCGAACCGGCGTGTGATCAGCCCGAGGGTCAGATAGGCAAGGCCGTTCAGAACGAAGATCCAGGCGAACAGGAAGTGATAGTTGCGCGCCTCGGCCAGGTTGCGCCCCTGCGGGATCAGCAGCCAGTTCGGGATCGGGGGAATACTCATCCACGGATCGGCGAAGTTTGAGCGAACGCCCCAGTAGAGGTGCGGATGGGCCAGCAGGATGTTGAGCCCGCTCATGATCAGCACCACGACGGCAATGACGTTCAGCCAGTGCGCCAGCCGCACCCAGGCCGGATGTCGCCAGGTATCGGTACGGCCGTTCGCCAGCGGCCGGTCCGCAAAACGGGAGGCTGCGGCCCGGGCCCGGCGCGGGGCGTGCCCGTCGTCATCGGGGGGGACTTTTGCCATGTCGGTCAATCTTCCCTCCGGTCGCGCCTGGAACGACGCTCTCACGGGACCCTGCGGGGCGCAACTGCGGGTCGGCTACAAGGTCCGTTTCCGGGCGTTTACCGGTCGGGGTCGAAAATCGTTACGGCTCCCCGACAGAACCGGTCGGCGACTGCGTCGATGAGGGAGGTGCGGACCAGAAGAACCCGCCGGGTTGTCGGATGGTCCCGCTCCAGACGATCCAGCAGTGGCGCAAACCCGCCCCCCCGCATCTCCAGCGGACCGACCTCGTCAATCACCACCGATCCGGCCGACCCGAGCGCCTGATCGACATGCTGAACCGCCCAGTCGAACGCAGCCTGGCGGAACTGGAACCGGCCGACCGTGACAGCGACCTCGTCAATGGCCGGATGCTCCAGGGGCACCTCTTCCCCCGTCGCGATGTCCATGAGCCGCCGCCCTGCCGGTGATTTCAGGGCCAGCACGCCGGCCACCGGTCGTCCGGCCAGGCCCTCGGCCTCGATCCAGGCCGCAGCCCGCCGCGTCTTGCCGGACCCGATCTCACATGGATCAGCAGGACGTGCATTCGGGTCAGTTTTTCGGGGTGCTGGTCCCGCAGGTTCGGGGCGAGCGCTCGCAGGCGGCCACCTCGGCGGCCCAGGCAGCGCGCTCGCGCTCGTAGCGAAGGCGGGCGGCTTCGCTCGCGGCGACGTTGGCCTCCCACTGCGCCCGTTCGGTTTCCAGTCGGGCGACCTCGGCGCGCCAGCGGGTGTTCTCGGCCTGCCAGGCGGCGATACTCTCGTTCTCGCGGCGTTCGGCGGCGTTGTTGCGGGCGACGATCGCCGCGTTCAGCCGGATCGTTTCTGCGACCTCGGCGGGGTCCTGTTCTGACCCGGGGGCCGCGCTGTAGGTTTCTCCGCGCAGCCGCAGCCATTCCTCGGACCCCGGCGCAGGGATTGCGGCCGGTGCCGCCGGGGGCGTGATCTGCTGGGGCGTGGTCCTCTGGACCGGGGCCTGCGGCCGGGTTGTCTGGGCGAGGACCGGCGCGGCGGCCAGTGCCAGAACGGCCAGGGCAGCGGGGGTGAAGCGGATCATGTGAAAAGCCTCCGGGACAGTTGGGCGCAAGGCGATGCTGGGTGGTTTCATGCGGCGCTGCCAGTGATAACGCCGATCGGGCGATTTGGCCCCGTCAGTGTGGCAGACGCAGGGCAAAGGTGGTCCCCGTCGGTCCGGTCTCGACAAGGGTCAGGGCCCCGCCGTGGTTGGCAGCCAGTTCCCGCGAGATCGCCAGTCCAAGGCCCGCGCCGCCCGAGGCCCGGCCACTGACGAACGGCTCGAACAGGCTTTCCGACAGGCGTGACGGAATACCGGGCCCGTCATCGATGATCTGGATGATGCAGGCGTTGTCTTCGGTCGAGGCGATGACCCTGACGACGCCTTTCCGGGCTGTTCTGCGGGTCGGGTCGCTCTCGATGGCCTGCCGGGCGTTGCGCATCAGATTGACCAGTACGCGGTGCAGCTGGTCGGGATCCGCCTGGATGGCCAACCTCGCCGGGATGGATTTCGTCAGACGGACACCCGCCGCCGTCAGGCCGGCGTCCTCGGCCGCTGCGGCAATGGCGGGCGCCAGGGGGATGCGGACCCGCTGCGGCGGCGGCTCCTCGCTCTTGCCGTATTCCAGCACATTGCGGGAGAGGGTGGCCGCGCGGCCCAGGGCCCGCTCCAGCCGCGGCAGGACGCGGGCCACCTCGGGATCCGGCGAGTCGGCCAGACGCTCGGATGCCAGTTGGGCCGAAGTCAGCATGTTGCGCAGGTCATGGTTGATCTTCGCCACAGCCTCGCCGAGGGCCACCAGCCGGGCGCGGGATCGCAGGGAGACGCGGACCTCCTCCTGCATGCGCGCCAGTTCGCGCTCGACCCGGCCGATCTCGTCGTGCCTGTCGCCGGGCGGATCGCCCGCGGACTCCGGGTCGCGGGCGAAATGCTCGATCGAGCGGGTGACCCGGCGCAGCGGCTGCAGGACCAGGAAGGCCAGACCGCCGTACAGCAATCCCCCGGCGACCAGCGAGATCAGCAGCGACATCAGCAGGCTGTTGACCAGAAAGGCCGCCAGTTCGGCCTTCAGGGGCTCGGCCGGCGCCAGAATCTCGATGAAATCGCCCGAACGGTAGCGCGGTCTGGCCTGGACCCGGATCGACCGGTCAGGGTGGCCGAACAGGGTGCGCCACGGATCGGCGATCCGGGTCATGGGCCGGCTCTGGCGCAGATCGATCAGATCGGGTGTCCTCGGCAGGTTGGGGGCCTGCAGCAGCAGCCGTCTGACGCCCTGGTCGCCGACGACCACGGCCTGCACGCCGCCGATCGCCAGCAACTGTTCCGCGGCGTCGTCCTCGACCGCCGAATAGGGCAGGGCCTCGACCCCGACAGAGGCCAGTTCAGCCGACTGCAGCCGATCCAGAAGCCAGCGCTCGTGGAAGCTGGCGGCGCTCGGAACGATGATCAGGATCTCCACCACCACGGTGAAGACAAAGGTCAGCATCAGCAGCCGCCAGGCGAGCGCGTCCGGGGCATGGAACTTCAGCCGCTCGCGCCAGTCGGCCGGCAGGCGAAGACGGCCCCGGAGGCGGTCGTAAAGGGACCGGAGCCGGTTCATTCCGGAGCCTTTCGGGCGAGCGCGCGCTGCAACGCCTTCAGACCGAACGGCAGAACGACCGCCAGGACGAAGACCCCCGCCATCGGGGCCCGGAACTGGCCAAACAGGGCCTGGAAATCCGGGTCGGGGTTGGTCTGCAGCAGTTCGTTCAGCCGTGCCCCGATCCAGCAATAGATGATGTGGGCCGGCAGCAGGCCGATGAAGGTGGCGACCGAATAGGGCGTCAGCCGGACCGACATGATCCCGGCGGCGACATTGATCATGTGAAAGGGGACCACCACGGCGAGGCGCGAGGCCAGAACATACCAGAAGGTATCCTTGTCGATCGCGTTGCAGACCTTCTGCATCAGGCCCTGGTCACGCTCGGCCTTCAGTCTGAGGGCCGCGCCCAGCGCCGAGCGCGCCACGGCATAGACGATCAGGGCTCCCACCGTGGCGGCGATCGAGGTCGAGACCCCGCCGACCCAGGGCCCGAACAGATAGCCCGCAGTGATGGTGACGAAAAACACGCCCGGCACCACGCTGGCGGTCAGGACAGCAAAGACGACCATCAGGATCAGCAGGCACAGAAGATAGTTGGCATCCTTGAAGGCGTGGAATTCTGCGCCGTGCACCCGGATGGTGTCCAGCGACAGATACCGGTTCCAGCCCATGGCAAAGATCAGGGCAATGACGCCGGCCAGCAAAATCAGGGGCAGGAAGCGTTTGATCCGGTCCATTGTCTCTCCGCAGCGGGGGCATCGGCGTTGACACCGCGGGCCCTGCCGCTTATACGCCCGCCCTTCCCGCGACGGATGCTTTCCGCCGCCTTTTTGTATTCAGTCCCAGGAGCCGAACGTGAAGCGGACCTATCAGCCGTCGCGACTCGTGCGCAAGCGCCGTCACGGCTTCCGTTCGCGGATGGCCACCAAGAACGGACAGAAGATCGTTGCGCGGCGTCGCGCCAAGGGCCGCAAGCGCCTGACGGCCTGATCTTTTCCAGTCCTCCCTCGTTGGGGGAGGGGGACCATGCGAAGCATGGTGGAGGGGCGTCGGCCAGGATAACCGGTGAAGCGGATAAACCCCTCCACCGCTTCGCGGTCCCCCTCCCCCAAGGGGGAGGAATAATGAGCGACCCATTCAAAATTGAACGCCTGACTTCGCGGCCCCAGTTCCTGGCGGCCGCGAAAGGCGTTTCAGAGGCCCGTGGTGCGGTGGTGGTGCAGCGGCTGGACCGTCAGGACGGCACCTCGACGGTGGGCCTGGGCTTTACCGCGACCCGCAAGGTCGGCAACGCCGTCATTCGCAACCGCGCCAAACGCCGACTGAGAGAGGCGGCAAGGGCCACAGTCCCCCTGTTGGCGGTCCCCGGCAGCGACTATGTCTTCATTGCCCGCATGGGCACAGCGGACCGTCCGTGGGACCGTTTGCTTGACGATGTGAAATCGGCGCTTACAAGGCTCGCGACCCCGCGATCGGCGCCCCGTCCAGCGCCTTCCCAACCCGCGTCCGCCGGCCAGGATTCCTGATCTCCATGCCTCCACACGACAATAGCCGAAACACGATCCTCTTCGTTGTGATCGCCGGCATTATGCTGATCGCCTACAGCTTCTTTGTGATGGAGCCCCAGGCCAAGGCCCGGAAGGCCGCCCAGCAGGCCGCGGCAGAACAGGCTGCCGCCGGTCCGGCCACGGCCGGGACGATCGCTGCGCCTTCTGCCGTCGTCTTTACGGACGATCGCGACGTCGCCCTGGCGCGCGGTGGCGAGCGGGTGCCGATCCAGACCGCGACGGTCACCGGCTCGTTGACCCTGATCGGCGCGCGCATCGATAACCTGTTCCTGACCCGCTATCAGGAAACCAATGAGGCCGGCTCGCCGCCGGTCGAACTGTTCCGTCCCGAGGGCATGCGTCACGCCTATCAGGCCCAGTTCGGCTGGAACGGCCCCAATGTCCAGGGCGGCGTTCCGGGCCCGACGACGCCGTGGCGTCTGACCGAGGGCACGATCCTGACCCCGGCCACGCCGATCACCCTGACGTGGGACAATGGTGCGGGCCTGCGCTTCACGCGCCGCATCGCCGTCGATTCCGAGTATCTCTTCACCATCACCGACACGGTCGCCAATTTCAGCGCCCAGCCGATCACCATCGCGCCCTGGGGCCGGATCGAACGCCAAGGCGTGCCGGACGATCTGGGCCGACAGCAGGTCCTGCATGAAGGCGGTATCGGGACCTTTGCGACCGACGGAAAATACACGACCCAGCAGCTGAAATACCAGGCTTGGGCGAAGAAGCCGGTGCAGGAGCATACCTCCGTCGGCGGCTGGATGGGCATCACCGACAAATACTGGCTGGCCGCCCTTATCCCGCAGCAGGACGAGCAGATCGAGGCGGCCTTCCGCGTCACCGATGCCGCCCACGCAGACATCCATTCGGCGACCATGCTGGGTGAGGCCCACACCATCGCCCCCGGTCGTCAGATCACCGAGAGCCAGCGCCTCTTCGCCGGTGCCAAGCGCAATGAAATCCTGGCCGGCTACGAAGAGAGCCTCGGCCTGCCGCGCTTTGTCTATGCGATCGACTGGGGCTTCCTGTTCTTCCTGACCCGCCCGATCTTCTGGCTGGTTGAGCTGTTCTATGGCTGGTTCGGGAATTTCGGCCTGGCCATCCTCGGCCTGACCCTGACCGTCCGCCTGGTCATGTTCCCGCTGGCCAACAAGAGCTACGAGAGCATGTCCAAGATGCGGACGCTCCAGCCGAAGATGGAGGAGCTGAAGAAGAAGCACCCCGATGATCCGGCGAAGCAGCAGCAGGAGCTGATGGCGCTGTACCAGAAGGAGAAGATCAATCCGCTGGCGGGCTGTCTTCCCCTCCTGCTTCAGATCCCGGTCTTCTACGCCGTCTACAAGATGCTGTTCGTGACGATCGAGATGCGGCATCAGCCCTTCTTCGGCTGGATCCGCGACCTCTCGGCGGCGGATCCGTCCATGATCTGGAACCTGTACGGCCTGATCCCCTGGGACCCGGCCTCGACGCCCCTGATCGGCACCTATCTGGCCGGCACCTTCGCCCTCAGCATCCTGGCCATCTTCTACGGCCTGACCATGTGGCTGCAGATGGCGATGAGCCCGCCGGCACCGGATCCGATGCAGCGCAAGATTTTCGCCTTCATGCCGATCATCTTCACCTTCATCATGGCCACCTTCCCGGCGGGTCTGCTGATCTACTGGGCCTGGTCCAACATCCTGACCATCTTCCAGCAGTATGTGATCATGCACCGGCTGAAGGCCGAGAACCCGATCGATACCTTCATCGAGCGGCTGAAGAAGGCGAAGGCCTGAGTTGGACGACTTCACGCCCGAGGCGCTGGAGCAGGCGCGCATCCTGTTCGCGCGCCCCGCGACCTTCGTCATGGGGTGCGCCAAGATCGAACAGCTGCCCGATCCTGACCTGCCGGAGGTCGCCTTCGCCGGCCGGTCCAATGTCGGCAAGTCCAGCCTGATCAACGGCCTGGTCGGCATGCACAAACTGGCCCGGGCCTCGAACGAGCCGGGGCGGACGCGCGAGGTCAATTTCTTCGACCTCGACGGCAAGATGCGGCTGGTCGACCTGCCCGGCTACGGCTGGGCCAAGGCCTCCAAGTCGACGGTGAAGAAATTCCAGGACCTGGGTCGCGACTATCTGCGCGGCCGGGTGACGCTGAAGCGGGTCTATCTGCTGATCGATGCCCGCCACGGTCTCAAGAAGGTCGATGACGAGGCGCTCGACGCCCTCGATCTCGCCGCCGTCAGCTACCAGATCATCCTGACCAAGGCCGACAAGCTCAAGAAGGGCGAGGCCGAAAAGGTCCAGGAGGCGACCCTGAAAGGCGTCTCCAAACGCGGCGCCGCCTATCCGGCAGTCATCGTCACCTCGGCCGAAAAGGGCGACGGCATGCCCGAACTGCGCGCCGAGATCATGCGCACCACGGGCGTGACCCTGTAAGAAATTCCGCTCATCCCCGCGAAAGCGGGGACCCGGTTCTGTCCAGCTTGACGCTTGCGTTTCAGGACGATCTGACGGTGTCTCACGGCCATGGTTCGTCACCCAAAGCACTGGGTCCCCGCCTTCGCGGGGATGAGCGGAGATTTGAAATGCAAACACGCACGATCCAGACCGACGGCCTTCGCCAGCAGATCCTCGAGGCCGGTTCCGGCCCCCTGGTCCTGCTGATTCACGGCTTCCCTGAACTCGGGCTCAGCTGGCGGGCGCAGGTGCAGGCCCTTGCCGATGCCGGCTACCATGCCGTCGCCCCCGACATGCGCGGCTATGGCGGCACCGAACGGCCGGAGACGCGGGACGCCTGTTCGATCTTCCATCTCGTCGGCGACATGGTCGATCTGGTCCGGGCCCTGGGCCAGACCTCTTGCGTGGTGGTCGGCCATGACTGGGGGGCCTCGATCGCCTGGCACTGTGCCCTGATGCGACCGGATATGTTCCGGGCGGTGTTCGGCCTGTCCGTGCCGTTCCAGCCGCGTCGGCCCAAGGGGCCGCCGCTGGCCGCCATGGCGGCGATCTCGAAACGACTGGGCCGGGGCGACCTCTACATCTGCCGGTTCCAGGCGGATGACGCCCATGAGGTCTTCGACGCTGACCCCGCCACCGCCCTGCGCAAGGCCTTCTATGGCTATGACGGTGCCACGCCGGACGACCGCCAGTCGAACGGCTTTGTACCCGAGGGCCAGACCTTCATCTCTGTCGTGCCGGACGACGCCACCCTGCCGCCGTGGATGAGCCCCGCCCGGTTTGCCGACTATGTCGACGCCTTTGCCGCCGGTGGCTTCCGCGGTCCGATCGACTGGTACCGGAACATGGACCGCAACTGGTCGCTGACGGCCCATCTGCAGGACGCCCGCATCACCGTGCCTGCCGCCTTTGTGGTCGGCGAGCGCGATCCGGTTCGGCACTATTCCGGCCAGCACGAGACCGGTCAGAAGGACTGGCTGACGGACCTGCGGATGCAGGTGGTGGTCCCCGGTGCGGGGCACTGGATCCAGCAGGAACGGCCCGATGAGGTGAACCGGCTGCTGCTCGGCTTCCTGGAGGGGCTGTCCTGACCCCCTCACATTTCGATCTCAAGCCGGAAGTGTCGATCCCGGCACGACCGGCGGCGCAGGCTCGGGCGTCGAAGGCACGTCGGGCAGGGGGATGAACTCCGCGTCGTCCTCGACCGGCAGGGCCATGCGGCCGGCCTTCCAGTCGGCTTTGGCCGCATCGATCTTCGCCTGGGATGACGAGACAAAATTCCACCAGATGACGCGTGGTCCGACCGGCTCGCCGCCCATAACCATGACGGTCGAGGGCCGGATCGCCTTGATGGTCGGCTCGGCCGTCGGCTCGAGAACGATCATCTGCCCTTCGTGGAAGGTTCGGTCTCCGACCTCGATCTCGCCCTTGGCCACATAGAGCGCCCGCTCCGAATGGCCGCCCGCGCCCTTGCCCGGCGGCGGCGCGGTGCGCACGCCCTCGGCCAGTTCCCAATGCACATAGAACAGCGGCGAGGCGGTCTTCACCCGGGCCGAGGCGCCATAGGCCTCACCCGCGACCAGTCGGGCGAACAGGCCGCCGTTCTCATAGGCCGGCAGGTCGGGCCCGGCGTAGTGATGGAAGCTCGGGTCGCAGTCCTCGCTCTCACCGGGCAGGGCGATCCAGGCCTGCATCCCGTGCATGGGGCCGCCCTCGGATCGTTTGGTGGGCGTGGTCCGCTCCGAATGGACGATGCCCTTGCCGGCGGTCATCCAGTTCACCTCGCCGGGGCGAATGGTCTGGGTCGCGCCGGTGCTGTCCCGATGGACGATCTCGCCCTCGAACAGATAGGTCAGGGTCGACAGGCCGATATGCGGGTGCGGGCGGACATTGATCGCCTCGGACCCCGGCGTGAATTCTGCCGGCCCCATCTGGTCGAGGAAGATGAAGGGACCGACCATGCGGCGCGCGTGGAACGGCAGGATCCGTCCGACCTCAAAGCCCCCGAGATCCTTGCGACGGGCGTCGATCACCATCTCGATCATCTGGTTTACCCCTTGGTTCCGCTTTTCTGGTTCGAGGTCAGGCGACGTGCGGCGTGATGATCCCCAGCGGCAGGGCCGTCACATTCTTCACCCCGCGGGTGACGATATGGCTCTCACAGTCCGAAACGATGCCGAGGCTCAGCAGCTTGTGGCGCAGGAACTGGTCGAAGGCGTGCATGTCCGAGGTGATGATGCGCAGCACATAGTCCTCGCGGCCCGTAATCGTTGCGCATTGCACCACCTCGGGCCAGGCCGAGACGGCGGCCTCGAAGGCGTCGAGATTCTCGGTCGAGGGCAGGCTCAGCTTGACGATGGCATAGACCTCGAAATCCAGACCCAGCCGGGTCGCATCGAGCAGGGTCACGCGCTTGCGGATGAAGCCCGTATCCTCCAGTCTCTTGATGCGCCGCCAGCACGGCGAGGCCGACAGGCCGACCCGGTCCGCGACCTCGGCCACCGACAATCCGGCGTCCTGTTGCAGGATGTCCAGAATCCGGGCGTCGACGGGATCGAGATCGTCAGCCAAGGCGTTTCTCCTGATTGAGGTATGGCGCAATAAAATACCGCAAAACCTGCCAAGGCAAGGTCAAAATCGAGCGAGCCTTGTCTGGCCGCCCGTGCTAATTGCGCCTCAGGAAACGCGGTCGGATCAACCGGACGGGACGGAATGAAGAAGCCCAATACCAAGGCCCTGTCGCTGCGCGTGCCGGAGCCTTCGGGCCGGCCCGGCGACCCCACTGACTTCAGCCATCTGAAGCTCGACCCCGCCGGCGTGGTGGAACGCCCCGAGGTCTCGACCACCCCGTTCGAGATGCGGGATCACGCCTTCCGGCTGGTGCGCGTGCTGGACGATGACGGCAAGGCGGTCGGTCCGTGGAATCCGAAGCTGGATCCCGAGACCCTGCGTCGCGGCCTCAAGGCCATGATCCTGACCCGCGCCTTCGACGACCGGATGCATCGCGCCCACCGCCAGGGCAAGACCAGCTTCTATATGAAATGCACGGGCGAGGAGGCCATCGCCGTCGCCCAGGGGATGATCCTGTCGCGCGAGGACATGGGCTTCCCCACCTATCGCCAGCAGGGCCTTCTGATCGCGCGCGGCTATCCGCTCGCGACCATGATGAACCAGATCTATTCCAACGCCTCGGATCCGATCAAAGGCCGCCAGCTGCCGATCATGTATTCGGCGAAGGACTACGGCTTCTTCACCATCAGCGGCAATCTGGGCACCCAGGTGCCCCAGGCCGTCGGCTGGGCCATGGCCAGCGCCTACAAGGGCGACGACAAGATCGCCATCACCTGGATCGGCGACGGCGCCACGGCCGAGGGCGACTTCCACAACGCCCTGACCTTCGCCGCCGTCTACCGCGCGCCGGTGATCCTCAACATCGTCAACAACCAGTGGGCCATCAGCTCCTTCCAAGGCATTGCCGGCGGGCTGGAGACCACCTTCGCCTCCAAGGCCATCGGCTATGGCCTGCCGGCCCTGCGCGTCGACGGCAATGACTTCCTCGCCGTCTGGGCCGCGACCCAGTGGGCCGAGGAGCGCGCCCGCTCCAACCAGGGCGCGACCGTGATCGAGCTGTTCACCTACCGCGGCGCCCCCCACTCGACCTCCGACGACCCCAGCCGCTACCGCCCCGCTGACGAGCATGAGAAATGGCCGCTCGGTGACCCGGTCATGCGCCTGAAACAGCACCTGATCGCCCTCGGCGAATGGTCCGACGCGCAGCAGACCGCCGCCGAGACCGAGGCCGTCGAACAGGTCCGCGCCGCCGGCAAGGAGTCCGAGGCCATCGGCACCCTCGGCCAGTCGCGTCCCTCGGTGAAGACCATGTTCGAGGAGGTCTATGCGACCGAGGACTGGCGCATCACCGAACAGCGGCGCGAGGTGGGAGTCTGACCATGACCACGACCCCCATGAACATGATCCAGGCCCTGAACTCGGCCCTCGACATCAAGATGACCGAGGACCCCAATGTCCTCAGCTTCGGCGAGGACGCGGGCTATTTCGGCGGTGTCTTCCGCGTCACCGACCATCTGCAGAAGAAGCACGGCCTGACCCGCAGCTTCGACGCCCCGATCAGCGAATGCGGCATTGTCGCCGCCGCCATCGGCATGGGTGCCTACGGCCTGCGGCCCGTCGTCGAGATCCAGTTCGCCGACTACATCTATCCGGCCTATGACCAGATCGTCTCGGAAGCGGCCAAGCTGCGCTATCGCTCGGCCGGCCAGTTCACCAGCCCGATCACGGTGCGCAGCCCCTATGGCGGCGGCATCTTCGGCGGCCAGACGCACAGCCAGTCGCCCGAGAGCCTGTTCACCCATATCGCCGGCCTCAAGGTCGTCATCCCGTCCAATCCCGTGGACGCCAAGGGCCTGCTGACCGCGGCCATTGAGGACGACGACCCGGTCATCTTCTTCGAGCCCAAACGCCTCTACAACGGCCCCTTCGACGGCTGGCACCAGAAGCCGGTCAGCCCCTGGAAGGCCCAGGAGCTGGCCCAGGTCCCGACCGGCAAACATGTCGAGCCGATCGGCAAGGCCCGCGTCATGCGCGAGGGCTCGGACGTTACCATCCTCTGCTACGGCACCATGGTCTGGGTCAGCCTCGCGGGCGCCGAACACGCCGGGGTCGACGCCGAGGTCATCGACCTGCGCACCCTGGTGCCGCTGGACATCGAGACCATCGAGGCCAGCGTCAAAAAGACCGGCCGTTGCGTCATCGTCCACGAGGCCCCGAAAACCTCGGGCTTCGGCGGTGAGCTGAGCGCCCTGGTTCAGGAGCGCTGCTTCTATCATCTGGAGGCGCCGATCGCGCGGGTGACCGGCTGGGACACCCCCTATCCGCACGCCTTCGAGTGGGAATATTTCCCGGGACCCGAACGGGTCGCTACGGCCCTGAAGGCCGTCATGACCGGAGGACGCTGAGATGGGTCGCTACGTCTTCAAACTGCCCGACGTGGGCGAAGGCACCGCCGAGGCCGAACTGGTCGCCTGGCACGTCAAGGTCGGCGATACGGTCGCCGAGGACCAGATTATCGCCGACATCATGACCGACAAGGCCACGGTCGAGCTGACCTCGCCCGTCGCCGGCCGCGTCACCGCCGCCCATGGCGAACCCGGCCAGCAGCTGGCCGTCGGTTCGCCGCTGGTGGAGTTTGAGGTCGAGGGCGCCGGGAATGCTTCTCCCCTCCCCCTCGACGGGGGAGGGGTCGGGGGTGGGGGTGCAGGCACACCGCGTCAGGATATGGCGCGTGAGGCGTTGTCGCCGTCGAGCCCATCCGCGCCCGCCTCCCAACAGCCTGCCTCCACCCCCACCCCAACCCCTCCCCCGTCGAGGGGGAGGGGCTCGGAGCCGACACGAACCCTCTCCGCCCGCAACGAACGCCCGCTCGCCTCGCCCGCCGTGCGCAACCGCGCCCGCGACCTGGGCATCGCGCTCCAGTTCGTCCCCGGCTCCGGCCCCGCCGGCCGCATCGAGCACGGCGACCTCGACGCATATGTCGCGTCCGGCGGCCACGGATCGTCCGCCCCCGGAGCATCGGCTGGCTCGACCTACGCCCGGGCCGAAGGCACCACCGAGACCCGCATCATCGGCCTGCGCCGCAAGATCGCGGAGAAGATGGCCGACAGCGTCCGCCGCATCCCCCACATCACCTATGTGGAAGAGATCGACGTCACCGCCCTCGAGGAACTCCGCGCCCACCTCAATGCGACGCGGAAAAAGGACCAGCCGAAACTCAACGTCCTGCCCTTCATCGCCCGCGCCATCGTCGTAGCCCTGCGCGACCAGCCGACGATCAACTCCCACTACGACGACGAAGCCGGCGTCCTGACCACCCACGCCGCCGTCCATCTCGGCATCGCCGCCCAGACCCCGAACGGCCTGATGGTTCCCGTCGTCCGCCACGCCGAGGCGCGCGACCCCTACGACACCGCCCTCGAAATCGCCCGGGTCTCGGGTGCCGCCAAGGACGGCTCGGCCAAGCGCGAGGAACTGTCGGGCTCGACCATCACCATCACCTCCCTGGGCACCCTGGGCGGCGTGGTCCACACCCCGATCATCAACCACCCCGAGGTCGCCATCGTCGGCCCCAACAAGATCGCCGAGCGGGTCGTGGTCAAGGACGGCCAGATGGTCGTGCGCAAGATGATGAACCTGTCGTCCAGCTTCGACCACCGCATCGTCGACGGCCACGATGCGGCGGTCTTCGTGCAACGGATCAAGGGCCTGCTGGAGCATCCCGCGACGCTGTGGATGGGGTGAGAACCATGGCTGACGCGATCAAGACCAAAGTCCTCATCATCGGCGCGGGCACCGGCGGCTATGTCGCCGGTATCCGCTGTGGCCAGCTGGGCCTCGACACCCCACCCCACACTCCGCTCATCCCCGCGAAAGCGGGGACCCAGTGCTTTGGGTGACGGGGCCGATGGGACTTCCCGCTGACCCTTGTCCTGAAACATCGGCGTCAAGCTGGACAGGACTGGGTCCCCGCGTTCGCGGGGATGAGCGGAGTTGAATAAGGGATGGCCTTCTTCACCTACATCATGGCCAGCGAGCGCAACGGCACGACCTATGTGGATTCCACAGACGACCTGATCACACGCGGGTTTCAGCACAAGGCGAAGACATTTATCGGGTTCACATCCAGGCACGACATCGATCGCCTGGTCTGGTTCGAGACGCATCCAACACGCGCGGCGGCGTTCAAGCGCGAGCGGCAGATCAAGAAATGGAACCGACTCTGGAAGCTGGAACTGATCGAAAAGACCAATCCCGGCTGGGACGATTTGCATGATCGGCTGAGACTGGGCGGCCTGTCCGATGCGAAAGACTGGACGCCGCCCGAAGAACCCGAATGATCTGACGACGTGCCTCACAAAAGAACGGGGTCCCCGCGTTCGCGGGGATGAGCGGAAAAGAAGATGCAACAGACCAAGACCACGGTTCTCATCATCGGCGCCGGCACCGGCGGCTATGTCGCCGGCATCCGCTGCGGCCAGCTGGGCCTCGACACCGTGCTGGTGGACGGCGGCGACGGCCTCGGCGGCACCTGCCTGAACGTCGGCTGCATCCCCTCCAAGGCCATCATCCACGCCGCCTCGAAATTCGAGACGGTGTCAAAGGCCGCCGCCGGCGGCACCCTCGGCATCACCGCGTCCAAGCCCGCCATCGACCTGGCCCAGACCACGGCCTGGAAGGACGGCATTGTCCGCAAGCTGAACGCCGGCGTCGCCGCCCTGCTGAAGAAGTCCAAGGTCAAGGTCATCAAGGGCTGGGCCCACTTCACCGATGCCAAGACCTGCACGGTCAAGACCGCCGACGGCGACATCGTCATCAGCGCCGAACACGTCATCCTCGCCACCGGCTCGGAGCCGGTCGAACTGCCGTTCCTGAAGTTCGGCGGCGACGTCATCTCCTCGACCGAGGCCCTGTCGCTGGACAAGGTGCCCGGCAAGCTGGTCGTCGTCGGCGGCGGCTATATCGGGCTGGAGCTGGGCATCGCCTTCCGCAAACTGGGGGCCGAGGTCGCCATCGTCGAAATGGCCGATCGCCTGCTGCCGCTCTACGACAAGGCCCTGACCGATCCGGTCGCCAAATGGCTGGAGAAGCACGGCGTCGAACTGCACCTCGGCGCCAAGGCCGGGTCGTTCGAGAACGGCCAGCTGAACATCACGACGAAGGACGGCACCGCCCTCAAGCTCAAGGCCGACAAGGTCCTCGTCACCGTCGGCCGCAAGCCGCGCACCCAGGGCTGGGGTCTGGAGAATATGGGCGTGGCCATGGCCGGGCCGTTCGTGAAGATCGACGACCGCTGCGCCACCTCAATGAAGAACGTCTGGGCCGTCGGCGACCTGACCGGCGAACCCATGCTGGCCCACAAGGGCTCGGCCCAGGGCGAGGTGGTCGCCGAGATCATCGCCGGCCACGACCGCCGCTTTGACCCCGTCACCATCGCCGCCGTCTGTTTCACCGAGCCCGAGATCGTTTCCGCCGGTCTGGGTCCGCTGGATGTCGAGGGCCGCGACGACGTCATCACCGCCGTCTTCCCGCTCGCCGCCATCGGCCGGGCCCTGGCCATCGAGGCCGGCGAGGACGGCGGCTTCGTCCGGGTGCTGGCGTCAAAGACCGACCACCGCCTGCTCGGCGTCCAGGCCGTCGGCCAGCATGTCGCTGAAATGTCCAACAGCTTCGCCCAGATGCTGGAGATGGGCGCGGTTCTGGAAGACGTCGCCGGCGTCATCCACGTCCACCCGACCCTCGGCGAAGCCTTCCATGAGGCGTCGCTGCGGGCCCTGGGGCATGCGATCCACATCTAGGGCTTAGGGCTTAGGGCTTAGGGCTTAGGAATTAGGGGAGGCGGAACACACAGCCGGGGCCAAAGCTGACCGGGTCCCTACCCTACGCCCTATGCCCTATGCCCTACGCCCTAAGCCCTAAGCCCTAAGCCCTAATCCCTAATCCCTCCCCTTTGCCCCACCGTCACAATCCTCTGTTCTAACCGACGCTCCCCAGCCGTCCGGAGACTGACAATGACCCGCACCCTGCTCGCAGCCGCCTCGGCGATCGCCCTGCTCGCCCTCGGGGCCTGCGGCAACGACCAGTCCGCCGGCAACCAGACTGCCCGTGCCGGGGTCTGGGCGGCTGGCTCATCGACCGTCTTCCCCTTCGCCACCCGGGTGGCCGAGAATTTCGCCCGATCCTCGGGCGGCGCCGCCCCGCGCGTCGAAGCGCTGGGCACCGGCGGCGGCATCCAGGCCTTCTGCCAGGGCGTCGGCCCCAACACCCCGGACATCGCCAATGCCTCGCGTCGGATGAAGGCCTCGGAGTTCGCGCTCTGCCGGACCAACGGCGTTACCGACATCGTTGAAATCCAGATCGGCTACGACGGCTTGGTCATCGCCACGGCGCGCAATGCGTCCGACTACGGCTTCGAGGGCGATGACCTTTATCTGGCGATCGCCAAGCAGGTGCCCGGCCCGAACGGGACCTTCATCACCAACCCCTATACGACGTGGAATCAGGTCAATCCCGGCCTTCCGGCCTCGCGCATCCAGGTCTATGGCCCGCCGCCGACCTCGGGGACGCGGGACTCCTGGCTGGAGCTGGGCATGACCCCCTCGGCCAAATCCGTACCGGTCCTGGCGGCCCTGGCCGAAAGCGATGAGGACCGGTTCGAGACCCTGGCCCACACCCTGCGCGAGGACGGTGCCTGGGTCGATTCCGGCGAGAACGACAACGCCATCGTCCAGACCCTGACCCGCACCCCGGGCTCGACCGGCGTGTTCGGCTATTCCTTCCTCGAGCAGAACAGCGACACGGTGAAGGCGCATGCCGTCAACGGCGTCATGCCGACGATCGAGACCATCGCCTCGGGCCAGTATCCGATCTCCCGGTCCATGTTCATCTACGTCAAGAAACAGCACGTCGGCGTGACACCGGGGCTGGAGCAGTTCGTGATGGAGTTCATGTCCGACGCCGCTGCCGGCCGCGGAGGCTATCTGCAGGACCGTGGTCTCGTGCCGATGCCGGCCGACCAGCTGGCCACCCAGCAGGCTGTCGCCCGCAGCATGACGGTGATGACAGCCCCGACGGAGTAGGGCGGGCCCTGCGATCTTCCTCCTCCTCCGGGGGGAGGGAGAGGAATCTGTCGCCTTACGCCGCCGCCTTGCGTCTCAGCCGGGCGACCCGTCTCAGCCGCCGCCAGAATCGTCCGCGCTCCGGCTCGGGATAGGGCTGCAGGTTCTGGACGAACTCCTCGGCCGAGGCGCGCCAGCTGAATTTCTCGGCATAGGCGCGCACGGCGGCACGGTCACATTTCAGTGCTTCGAGGCAGGCGGTGCGCAGGTCCTTGTCGATGGTCCCGGCGTTCGACCCCGGAATGATGTCGATCGGTCCGTGTGCCGGATAGGCCGCGACGGGCGTCCCCGCCGCCATGGCCTCCAGGATCACGAGGCCGAAGGTGTCGGTCCAGCTCGGGAAGACAAAGACATCGGCGTCCCGGAAACACCGGGCCAGCTCCCCGCCGAAGCGGGCTCCGAGGAATTTGGCGTCCGGATATTTCTCTTCTAGCTCGGCCCGCGCCGGACCGTCGCCGACCACGATCTTGGTGCCCGGCAGGTCCGTCTCGAGGAAGGCCTCGATATTCTTTTCCACCGCCACCCGGCCGACATTCAGCCAGAAAGGCCGGGGCCAGTCCTTCCCGCCCAGTTCGTCATAGATGCGCGGCAGATCCGGATGGAATTGTTCGGTGTCCACCCCTCGCGACCAGGGCGAGACATTGCGGAAGCCGCGGTCCAGCAGCTCGTCCCGCAGCGTCGGGGTCGCCACCATCAGCCGTCCCGACGGCTTGTGGAACCATTTCATATAGGCGTAGCCGACCTGCACCGGGACCGGGAAGCGCGCCGAAATATATTCAGGAAATTTCGTGTGATAGCTGGTCGTGAACGGCAGCTTCCACTCCACGCAGATGCGCCGCGTGGCGATGCCGATCGGCCCTTCCGTCGCGATATGCACCGCCTCCGGCTCATAGGCGCGCAGCCGTTCGCGAATCTCTTCCTCAGCCCCCAGCGCCAGCCGGATTTCCGGATAGGTCGGGGCGGGGATGGTCTTGAACTGACTCGGCTCGATGACCTCGACATCATGGCCCATGGCGCGGCATTCCGCGATGGTCCGGGTCAGGGTGCGGACGACGCCGTTGACCTGGGGCTCCCAGGCGTCAGTGGCCAGAACGATTCGCATGAGGGCCGGGAGGCTCCGCCGTTGATCGGTCGCAACCTCTAGCGCCTCGGACGGCGATTGGCGAGACGTTGCAACCCTCTCCCGTTCCACGACGGAACCGTCTAAGACGCGCGCCATGAACGCACACGTCTCTCCCCCGGTCGCCCTGTCCCAGGATTGGGATGCGCTGGACCAGGGCAAGTTCGCGGACGAGACCGCCACGGTCCGGGGTCTGCTGGCCCGGATGCCGCTGGACGGGGCCGAACGCGCCGCCGTCCTCGGCGAGGCCATCGGCCTGGTCGAACGGGCCCGGGCCAGCGTCAAGAAACAGGGCGTGGTCGAGAGCTTCCTGCAGGAGTTCTCGCTCGGCACCCGCGAGGGTCTGGCCCTGATGTGCCTCGCCGAGGCCCTGCTGCGCACGCCCGATGAAGAGACCCGCGACCGCCTGATCGCCGAAAAGATCGGCTCGGCCGACTGGTCGTCCCACCTCGGCCAGTCCGACAGCCTGTTCGTCAACGCCTCGACCTGGGGTCTGATGCTGACCGGGAAACTGGTGGATGTGGACGAGGAGGCCCGCACCGACCTGCCCGGCTTCCTCAAGCGCATCGTCGGCCGTCTGGGCGAACCGGTCATCCGCGAGGCCGTCGCCGCCGCCGTCCGCATCATGGGCGAACAGTTCGTGGTCGGCCGCACCATCGAGCCGGCGCTGAAGCGGTCGCAGCGCGAGGGCTGGCTTTGCAGTTTCGACATGCTGGGCGAGGGTGCCCGCACGGCCCATGACGCCGAACGCTATGAAAAGATCTACGCCGACGCCATCACCGCCGTCGGCAAGACGGCGAAAGGGCAGGGGCCGGAAGCCGGCCACGGCGTTTCCGTCAAGCTGTCGGCCCTGTCGCCCCGCTATGAGGCCACGCAAGAGGCCCGCGTCTGGGACGAGCTCTACCCCCGCATCCTGCGGCTGGCCCGGGTCGCGGCGCAGTATGACATTAACTTCACCATGGACGCCGAAGAGGCCGACCGTCTGGCCCTGTCGCTGAAGCTGCTCGACCGGCTGGCCCATGAGCCCGAACTGGGCGGCTGGACCGGCCTCGGCCTCGCCGTCCAGGCCTATCAGAAGCGCTGCCCCGAGGTGATCCGCCGCGTCGCCGAACTGGCGAAGACCTCCGGTCGTCGTCTGATGGTCCGTCTGGTCAAGGGCGCCTATTGGGACACCGAGATCAAACGCGCCCAGGTCTTCGGCCGCACCGACTATCCGGTCTTCACCACCAAGGCTGCGACCGACCTCAACTACCTCGTCTGCGCGAAGGCCATGATCGAGGCCGCGCCGCACATCTACAGCCAGTTCGCCACCCACAACGCCCACTCCCTGGCCGCCGTCTACCGGATGGCGTCCGGGCGGAAGGTGAAGATCGAATTCCAGCGCCTGCACGGTATGGGCGAGGCCCTCTACGACGCCGCCCATGACGCCTTCGGTGCCGTGACCGTCCGCGCCTATGCCCCCGTCGGCGGGCATGAGGACCTGCTGCCCTATCTGGTGCGCCGGCTGCTCGAGAACGGGGCCAACTCGTCGTTCGTCCACGCCCTGCTGGACGAACGGGTGCCCGCCTCCGCCGTCGCCGCCGACCCCATTTCCGCCGTCGAGGCCCACCCCGACCGCCACGCCAAGATCCCGACCCCGAAGGACATGTACATGGACCGCCAGAATTCTTTGGGCCGCGACTATTCGCAAAGTTCCGACCGTGAACGCCACGCCGTCGCGCTGCAGAAGGTCGACAGCGAGACCCTGACCGCCGGCCCGATCATCGGCGGCAAGCTGAAGGCCGGGACCAACCCCCAGCCGGTCACCAATCCGTTCGATACGACCCGGGTGCTGGGCCACGTCTCCGCGGCGACAGAGGCCGACATCGACGCCGCGGTCGACGCCGCCGCCCGCGCCCAGATCGCCTGGGACCGCAAGGGCGGCGCGGGTCGGGGCACCGTGCTGCGCGCCATGGCCGATGCGCTGGAAGCGAACATGGACCGGCTGGTCGCCCTGCTGTCGCGCGAGGCGGGCAAGACCCTGAACGACGGCGTCGCCGAGATCCGCGAGGCCGCCGACTTCTGCCGCTACTACGCCATGCTGGCCGAGCGCGACTTCGGTGGCCCGACCGAGCTGAAAGGCCCCGTCGGCGAGATCAATCAGCTGGTCCTGCACGGCCGCGGCGTCTTCGCCTGCATCAGCCCCTGGAACTTCCCCCTGGCCATCTTCACCGGCCAGGTTGCCGCGGCCCTGGCCGCCGGCAATGCCGTCGTCGCCAAGCCCGCCGAACAGACGCCCCTGATCGCCGCCGAGGCCGTGCGCCTCTATTGCAAGGCCGGTCTGGACCCGAACCTTCTGGCCCTCGTCCCCGGACGTGGCGAGACGGTCGGCGCCAAGCTGGTTTCGCACCCGGGCATCGACGGCGTCGCCTTCACCGGCGGTACCGACACGGCCAATCTGATCAACCGTTCGCTGGCCGCCCGCCCGGGCGCCATCATCCCCTTCATCGCCGAGACCGGCGGGCTGAACGGCATGTTCGTCGACACCACGGCGCTGAAGGAACAGATCATCGACGATGTGATCCTTTCGGCCTTCGGCTCGTCCGGCCAGCGCTGCTCGGCCCTGCGCCTGCTCTATGTCCCGCATGACGCCGCCGACGCCCTGATCGAGGGGCTGAAGGGCGCACTCGCCGCCCAGGTCGTAGGCGATCCGACCGACCCCGCCACCGACATCGGCCCCGTCATCGACGCCGACGCCAGGGCCATGCTCGAGGCCCATCTGAAGCGGCTCGAAGGCGATGCGAAGATCATCGCCCGGGCCGAACTCCCCGCCGGCGCCGACAAGGGCCATCTGTTCGCCCCGACCATCGCCGAGATCCCCACCCCCGACTATCTGGAGTGCGAGGTCTTCGGCCCGATCCTGCACATCTGCCGCTACGAACCGTCGAAGCTGAAAGAGACGGCCTCGAAACTGGCCGCCCGCGGCTACGGCCTGACGCTGGGCGTCCACAGCCGCATCGAGGCCTTCGCCGAGGAGGTGTCCCGCCTCGTCCCCGCCGGCAATGTCTACATCAACCGCTCGATCATCGGCGCGGTGGTCGGCGTCCAGCCCTTCGGGGGCGAAGGCCTGTCCGGCACCGGCCCCAAGGCCGGCGGCCCGTACAGCCTGATCCGCTACGCCTCCGAAAAGGCCATCAGCAACAACATCTCCGCCCAGGGCGGCGACCCGGCGCTGTTGAACCTCTGAACGACGAAAGCCGGTCCGTCAGGGTCCGGGATGACCCTGGCTCGTGTCCAAACCGATTTCGATCGGAGCCGAAGAACAACGCTGCTTGAGGCCAGACCGTGCTCTCAGCCCTTCGGCCAACCCCCCGCCCGGCTCAACGCACTCGGGGCCGGGCGGCCGATCTTCTCGCCGATCCAGCGGGCCGTCTTGATCAGGGCATCGAGATCATAGCCGGTCGAATAGCCCGCCCGCTCCAGCATATAGACCAGGTCCTCAGTGGCGATATTGCCGGTGGCCCCCGGCGCGAACGGACAGCCGCCGATGCCGCCGACCGAGGCGTCCAGCACGCTCACCCCCGCCTCGATCCCGGCAAAGGCATTGGCCAGGCCGGTGTTGCGGGTGTCGTGGAAATGCAGCCGCAGGACGGCGTCGGGCGCGGCGGCGCGGGCCGCCTCGACCTTGCGTGTCACGGCCCAGGGATCGCCGGCCCCGATGGTGTCGGCCAGGGCGATTTCTGCGACGCCCAGTTCGGCGATCCGCCCGACCAGTTCGGCGACCTGACCGTCCGAGACTTCGCCGTCGAACGGACAGCCCCAGACGCAGGACAGGGTGGCGGACAGGGACGGCGTCGCGCCCGGCCCGCCATTTCCTCCCCCTGAAAGGGGGAGGGGGACCGCCGAAGGCGGTGGAGGGGCGGCATTGGCGCGGCCCGCGATGATGTCGGCCAGCATCTGCACCTGCTGATCGACCGACAGCCCCTGATTCTTCAACCCGAACCCGTCGGTGGCGGACATGGCCACATTGACCTCGTCCACCGCCGTGCCCAGGGCCCGGTCATAGCCCTTGCCGTTCAGGACCAGTCCGATGCGGCTGCGGCCGGGGGTGGGGGCCCCGTCTTCACGAGAGAGCGCGGCCATGACCTCTTCGGCCCCGGCCATCTGGGGCACATATTTCGGATGGACGAAGCTGACGGCCTCGATACGCCGCGCCCCGGCGGCTTCCAGCCGGTGCACCAGATCGGCGCGGACGGCCGGGTCGAGGATGGTCGTCTCGTTCTGCAGGCCGTCGCGGGGACCGACCTCGACGATGGTGATGGGTCGGCTCAAGGTTGCGGCTCCGCCGGCGGTGCGCCGGGTGGGGCATAGACGGTCAGGCTGACGTCATCGCCCTTGGAATAGTTGTGGCCGTTGACCACGCCGATGGCCCGGCCGGCGACGCCCAGGTCTGCGGCGGCTTCGCGGAAGGCGTCGGCATCGCGCGCCTCCACGATGACCGGACGGCCCTCGGCCAAGGCGCGCGCCGCCCCGGCGGCGTCCGTCAGCTCGGTGTCGCGCCCGGTCAGGAAGACCAGGCTGGGCTCATGAAAGCCCGTGACGGCGATCGGCCCGGCCCGGCCCTGACGCGGGTGCAGGTTGGCGTTCAGCAGAACCTTCTCCAGCTGGGGGGCGACCGACAGGGGGCGCAGCTGTCGCAGGGTGCCTGCGAGGGCCCCGTGGGCCAGGACTCCCAGGGCGATCGAGGCGATGACAGCGGTCATCGCGGCCCGGTGCAGCATCAGGAAGGCCCCTATCAGACTGGCCAGAATGGCGAACACAATGGTCATGGTCGCCCAGGTCTGGGCTGTGGAGCGGCCATATTCGGTCAGCAGCCAGACCGAACCGACAGCCAGCAGGGCGCCGACCGCGATCGTCAGACCGGCCCCGACCTGGCGCGACAGCTTGCCGACGGGTCGGGTCAGGGCGGCTGCAGCCAGCAGGGCCAGGGCACCGAAGGTCGGCAGATTGTAGTGGGGCAGCTTCGTCGGGGTCAGCTCGAAGATCAGCCAGGCCGGCACCAGCCAGCAGATCAGGAAGCGGATGGCCGGTTCGGCACGCCGGCTCCAGCCCGCGGACAGCGCCGCCGGCAGCAACAGGGTGGCCGGGAAGAACAGCAGGGGCGCGATCAGCAGATAGAAGCCCGGGAAGACGCCGTGGCCCTCGTCACCGCCCGTGATCTTGGGGGCCAGATCGCCCCCGATGGCCTCGGTCCAGAAGCCGCCGTCGGTGGCGATGGTAATGGCAATGGCCCAGGGGCCGACGATCAGGGCCACCAGCGGCAGGCCCCAGCCCCAGCCCAGTCGCTTCAGCCAGCGGGCGTCCCGGTCCCAGACCGAAAGGGCGATCATGGCGGGCACCACGACGATCAGGCCGATCGGTCCCTTGATCAGGATCGACAGCCCCAGCCCCAGCCAGAACATCAGCTTGTAGGGCCGGATCGGGACTTCGCCCGCCCGGGAGGCCAGATAGATCCGGGCCAATCCAGCCATGGCGAGCGTGACGGCACCGCAAAGCATGGCGTCCGTCTTGGCGATCCCCGCCTCGGTCGACAGCAGGAAACTGGCCCCGAGCATGGCTCCGGCCAGGAATCCCGCCCTCTGGCCGAACATGGCGGCCCCGGCCCAGGCACAGGCGGCGGCGGCCAGCATGGCCCCGAGGATGGACGGGATGCGGTAGGGGGCGATGTCGCGATTCTCGACACTGGAGGTCACCGCGACGGCCGCCGCCTGCATCCAGTAGATTCCGACCGGCTTCTTCCAGCGCGGGTCGTCCTGGAAGCGGATATCGACATAGTCGCCGGTCTCGAGCATCTGCGACGTGGCCTGGGCGTAGCGGCTCTCGTCCCGATCCAGCGGTGGCAGCAACATCAGTGCGGGCAGGCCGGCCAGCAAGGCCACGAGGGCTGCGAGCAGCGGTCCGCGCCAGCCGGCGATGAATCGGTCGAGATCGGAAGCCATCATGTGCATCGTCCTAACACGACCTTTCACCATGCGTCATGGTTTGGGCGGCGGCTCGCGGCATAGGTCGGCACCATCTCCCGTCCGGCGTGGAAACCGGCTAGACAGCGTGGATGAAGGACATGATCCCCGATATCTCCGTCGTCGTCCCGGTGCATGACGAACAGGGCGCGGCCGGCCCGCTGGCGCGCGAGATCGCAGCCGCCTTCGAGGGTCGCGCCTATGAGATGGTCTTTGTCGACGACGCGTCGCGGGACGGCACCCTGGCCGAGCTTCGGGGGCTGATGACCGAACTGCCGGCCCTGCGCGTGCTCAGCCACGGCTCGAACGCCGGCCAGAGCCGGGCGGTTCGCACCGGCGTGCTGGCGGCGCGGGGCGCGATCGTGGTGACCCTCGACGGGGACGGCCAGAATCCACCGGCGGACGCCCCGAAACTGGCCGATCTGCTGGCCGCCTCACCTTCCTCGGTGGGCCTCGTCGGTGGCGTGCGGGCCAAGCGCCAGGATTCCGGAGCCAAGCGGCAGGCCTCGCTGTGGGCCAACCGCATCCGTCGCAGACTGCTGGGCGACGATGCCGACGACACGGGCTGCGGGCTGAAAGCGTTCCGGCGGGACATCTTTCTGCGCCTCCCCTATTTCGATCACATCCACCGCTATCTGCCGGCCCTGATGATCCGTGAAGGCTATCAGAACCTCTATCTCGACGTGGATCACCGCCACCGCGAGACAGGGCGGTCGAAATACACCAACTGGGGGCGGCTGATGGCGTCGCTGTCGGACCTGCTCGGCGTGATCTGGTTGAAGTCGCGGTCCCGCAAGCCCGGCGCGATCAGCGAATTCTGACTTTCGCCTGCCGGGCGAGCGGGCGTAGCCGTTTGGATCGAACCGGGGTAAGCATCGTTAACAAGCGCGGCTGTTTCGCGGCCGTACGTCGATGGAGCCCGCCATGCTGCTCGCCATCCCTCTGTTGTTCATCCCGGTGGTGATCTACGCCATCATCATCGGCTTCGGGGTCCTGGGCTCCGGCGGGGTCGCCGCAGCCGAACTGGCGCTGGGAGATCCGCTGTTCTCGATTTCGATGGTTTCGGGCACGGCCTGGAACGTCGGCACAGGGGACCTGATCCTCTTCCTGTCGCTGATCCTGCTGTTCTTCGAACTGCTGAAATCGACATCGAGTCAGAAGGTGGCGATCGTCAACCACGCCCTGTCGCTGATCCTGTTCGTCTTCTGCCTGGTCGCCTTCCTCCTGTTCAAGGGGTTCGCGACCTCGACCTTCTTCCTGATCCTGACCATGGTCATGCTGGATGTTCTGGCCGGATTCATCGTCACCATCATCTCGGCCCGCAAGGACCTGGACTTCGCCAGCGGTACCTGACCGGGCTCAGGAAAAGGCGACGAAGATCAGCGCTACGACGGTGACGTCGATGGTGCGGGTGAGGATGGTCAGCATGGCGATGGTCCCGAACGAGGCTTTAAACCTTTCGTTCAGCAAGGACCGTGCCGTGGCCTCAGACGTCGGTATCCTTCGCCTTGCCCGGTCGCGGGCGGCGCTCGGCGGCCCCCGCGTGTTCCGTGCCGAGGTAGGTGGAGCGGGCCGCGTCCAGCACCGGCGGGCCGCCCTTCAGGCCGCGGCGCTGTCCGGTCTGTCCAATCATCTGGGCGGCAAAGATCGCCGCGCCGCCATCCCTGCGCGGGGTCGGGGCAGGTCTTGCCGGGGGCTCGGCAGTCTCGGCCGGGATATCCGTCAGGACCAGGGCCCGCGATGCAGAGCCCGCCCGGCGTTCCGCGGCGCGCCGTTCATCGCTGCGGCGGTCGGCGCGGCGCTGTACGGGACCGACGGGGCGGACCTCGTCGGTCATGTCAGCCGCCCTTCGACAGCTTGTCGAGCTGGCTGCGCATCTCGTCCATCTGGCGGCGCATCTCGTCCAGGGGGTCGGCGGCCGGCGCGGC
>VYLK01000345.1_pt1 | contig 47013 bp, 51 predicted proteins | sample 5114321 | NCBI WGS metagenome assembly VYLK01 (sample SAMN12291792, study PRJNA351875) | freshwater metagenome | isolation source: freshwater lake | place: USA: Michigan, MSU2 Lake | collected 2011-08-16
GTCTCGCCCGGCAAAAGATCGGCAGAAGGATTGGTTTCTAGGGTTTGTGTGCCGTCTGCCATGGGTCAAAATCCTACCAAGTCACGCGCTTATCAAAGCACCCGATTCATCGTGTCCTTGTGGGCCAAGATGGCCACAGGATCAATAGTTTTGCCTGCGGTTTTCATGCGCAAGCGCCTAAGAACCCGCTGCAGAAACCAAACCCAAATGATTCACAAAGGGCTCAAAGTCGCGACCGCTGAAAAGGAGAGGAATCTCGTCCAAGATGCAGCGCGTTGCGATGAGCGTATCAATGGATTTGCGCGGCGTAATGCCGATCCCGCGCAAATGGCGGTAATGTTGAGCAGCTTGAATAGCGCAATCAGGACCAGCAATAGTGATAGTCCGATAGACACTCAATTCTTGCAGAACGCTTCGAGCCTGCTGCTCTGTTCGCACGCCCTGAAGTAACTCCATCAGAACCAGATCGCCAATCAGAACTTCAACATCTGCATCGATAAATGTGTCAAGCAGAGCGGTCTCTTTGGTATCCACCGCCCTGAAATAATCAATTAGAACACTTGTATCGACTACGACCATGGGGAGTTGGGTGGATCGCGCCGCATCGAGTCCAGATCACCGATCCATTCTATTTTTCCGCGTAAGGCACGCAGCCCACGCCCTCGCCTGCGTCGCTCCAGCAATTCACGCAGCGCCGTCTCAACCGTTTCTTTTTTTGTCGAAAAGCCACCCTCAGCCATGGACGAGGCCATTAAATCGTCATCAATTTCAATGTTGGTGCGCATGATGTGTATCCTCATTAGCACCTATACACATTACCAATCAGAAATCAAGGAAAATTGTTGACTAAACGCTATTTGGATCGTCGCGTGGCACGCGCAGGCGGTAGGCCTCAAGCGTTAGTGGTTTGAGTGGCTTATACATGACATAGCTGAGGTGGGTTTTGCCAGTTGGTGCCGTGCCTTGACGACGGCGTGTCTCTAAATAGCCGTGCCGGGTCCAAAAGGCCATGCCGCGCGCATTGCCGTCCAAGACCCCTAGGCGCAACACATCCGTGCCATGGCTTGCCAGCCAGTTTTCCAAGGCTTGATACAAGTCGTGCGCCAAGCCAGTGCCATGCAAGGCCGTGGCAACTTGAAACAGACCGATGTGGCCGACGCCCTTGTCGATCATGTCTTCGGTGACATCGAGGATGGCGGCGATTGTATTGGGGTCTTGGTGGCGGCGCGCGATCAGCTTGTGGGTATTTGTCCAATTGAAGGATGCGGGCGGCAGGTCCGTCATAAAATCCTCAACCCACTCGGCTTCGTCCGGCACTTCCCCCGTCAAGAACAGATCATATTCTGGATTATCGCGGCAAAAAGCCGCCAAAGCGGGGCGATCCGCCTCGGTAGCGGTCCAGATAACTACGTCGGTATGGGTGAAGACGGGTTCGGGATTCATGAGGCTAGATTAGCGCTTTTTGGAGACAGCGTCACGGGGATGGTGCCAGCCTTCAGTTTAAAACGTTCCGCCGCAAATTCCTACCAGATCCCCGCTCTCCGCTATCGCTTCGGCGGGGATGACAGCTCGCAGCGATGCGCCCTACTCGGCCGCCTTCTCATCCCCGGGGAGCATGCCTTCCCAAGGGCTCAAGAAGTCGAAGTTGCGGTATTCTTGGACAAGCTTGACGGGCTCATAAATCACCCGCTTTTGAGCTTCATCATAGCGCACTTCGGTGTAGCCGGTCAGCGGGAAGTCCTTGCGCAGTGGGTGCCCATGGAAGCCATAATCGGTAAGGATGCGGCGTAAATCTGGGTGACCTGAGAAGAGGATGCCATACATATCAAAGGCTTCCCGCTCAAACCAATCCGCAGCTGGCCATAGTCCAAAAGCAGAAGCCACGGGCGTGTCTTCGTCGGTTGTGACCTTCACCCGGATGCGCGCATTCTTACTCATCGACAGGAGGTGATAGACGACCTCAAACCGCTCTGCCCGTTCTGGATAGTCAGCGCCGCACACATCAACAAACGTCGAGAAGCTTTCGATGTCGCGCAAATGCTGAAGCACGGCGAGGTTATCGTCGCGGCGCACAACAACGGTCAACTCACCAGTCGCCTGCGTTGCGGACAAGATAGATGCGCCCAGAGCCGAAGTCAGGCGCTCTTGCAACTCAGCCAAAGCGCTCATCGTTCAATCGTTCCTTCACGACGGATTTTCTTCTGCAATTGCAAAATGCCATACATCAAAGCTTCCGCTGTTGGCGGGCAGCCCGGCACATAAATATCGACGGGCACGATACGGTCACAGCCGCGCACGACCGCATAGCTATAGTGGTAATAACCACCGCCATTGGCACACGAGCCCATGGAGATCACATAGCGTGGGTTTGGCATTTGGTCATAGACCTTGCGCAAAGCCGGGGCCATTTTGTTGGTCAAGGTGCCTGCGACAATCATCACATCAGACTGACGCGGGCTGGCGCGGGGCGCAAAGCCAAAGCGCTCCATGTCATAGCGCGGCATAGCGGCCTGCATCATCTCAACGGCGCAACAGGCAAGGCCAAAGGTCATCCACATCAGCGAACCAGTGCGCGCCCACGTAATGAGATCATCCGCAGCAGCAACCACAAAGCCCTTATCGGCCAATTCATCCGACAGCCCCGAGAAATAGGGGTCGTTAGGAATAACAGGACCAATATTATCGAGTGTGGCGGGGACAACGCCCACGCGTGGAGGAAGCTTTAGTTCCATTCCAAAGCACCTTTCTTCCACTCATAGATGAAGCCAACCAACAAGATGCCAAGGAAGCTCATCATCGACCAATAGCCGAAGGGTCCAATGTCATCGAGTGCCAAGACCCACGGGAACAGGAAGGCGATTTCGAGATCAAACAGAATGAAGAGGATCGAAACCAGATAGAATTTCACGTCAAACTTCATGCGCGCATCGTCAAACGCATTGAAGCCGCACTCATAAGTCGACACTTTTTCAGGGTCAGGGCTGGAAGGTGCCAACACCCACGAAGCCAGCATGAAGGCGCAGCCGAGGCCTGCAGCAATCACCAGAAAGATCACGATGGGGAGAAAGTCGAGCAGAAAGGCGTTCGAGACCAAGGTCTGCTGAACGCCCGAACCGGTTTGGTTGACTGCTGACACTGCACTGTCGGCCATGTGTGCCCTCTTGAAACGACTCTTTGAGCTGCCATCCGCGCGAACACGGCAAGGCAATCGAATCTGATTTTACTAGGCTGGAGTGGGCTTTGGCGCAATGCGCGAAGGCGGTAAAGTCCTGCGAAATGTCTTTAAAGATCAGCCCAAGCTGGCAAAACAGGCCGCCACCACATCCGGGTGGGTCAACATGCCATTGCGCGCTGTCGGCACATCGATCCAGCGCCAGCCAGCCTCCCTGCCCGGCCCCCACATGGCTTGTGAAGACGGGGCAAAGGTCTGCAACGTCGTGTGAATGTAAGTGCGCGGACGATTTTCCCAACCGCCATTGGCAAAGCTGACAGGCTCTGTCCATTGCCCAGCTGGGTGCCACGTCAATTTACGCTTTAGCAGGGCGATATTGGCCGCATCGTCCTCCGGCACCAACATTTTGATTGGGTAATGCTCGAAGAAATTCATCTTGTAGCCGTCGATGAAATGCGCCTGCCGATCTGTCCACCATTTGGGCCAAGAACCATCGGCTTCTTGCATTACCCACGCTGGCCGCGCCTTGGTGGGGATGAAGGCGTCATAAAAGGCAATATGCGCAATCCGTTTGCCCAGTCGATCAGCGACGCCCGTAATAGTAAGCCCGCCAAACGAATGCCCGATCAGGATCACATCTTCGGCGTCTTCGGCTTCGATCACGGCGCAGACGTCCTGCACATGGGTCGTCAAATTGGTATCGGGCCGGATCAGATGCGCGCGCTCGCCGCACCCAGTTGCCGTCGGCGTCAACACACGATGCCCTTGAGCGTGCAATCTATCAGCCACTTGCCGCCAAACCCAACCACCATGCCACGTGCCATGCACAAGGACAAAGGTCTTCGCTTTTGCGGTCTGGATGGCCGGTGCCGATGCGCTGGCAAGCTGAGGTGCTATGAGTAAAGCGGTCGGGATTGCGGCGTGCTGCAAGGCCGCCCTGCGGCTTACGCTGCGTTTTGCCTGATCATTCATTGCGCTTCTCCCTTGCAAAACGTTGTCCATAACGTTTAGAGACACCCCCGATGCCGGTTTAGCTCAGCAGGTAGAGCGCCCGATTTGTAATCGGAAGGGGCGGTCTGAGCGCGCGGCCCAACCAAAACAATCTGTGGAGCAGAAACCATGTTGATCCGGACCAGCCTAGCCCTTATCCCATTGATGGCAGTTGTTGCTTGCGGTCCGGCGGCGCAAACCGGTGAAACCAAGACTGCAACTGAAACTGCCAGCAAAGAGGTGGCCCCGGCTGCGGCACCTGCGGCACCCGCTCCTGCCGCCCCTGGTCCATCACCTGAAGACGCCAAAATTCTGGCGAGCCTACCCGTCCCCTATAATGAAGGCGATCTCGCCAATGGCCGTCGGCAGTTTGCCAAGTGTCGGTCGTGTCATGTGATCGAAAAAGGTGGGGACAATCGCGTCGGCCCTGCTCTCCACGGTATTTTTGGTCGCACGGCAGGCACCGCTGCTGGCTTTGCTTACTCGCCCGCCTTGAAGGGCGCTGGATTTGTGTGGGACGGCGGCAAACTTGACCAATGGTTGGCTGATCCAAAGGGCTTCCTGCCTGGCAACCGCATGACCTTTGTTGGCCTAAAACAGGAAAAAGACCGCCGCGACGTGATCGCCTATATCAAGGTTGAAAGCGCCAAATAATTTTAGCGAAAGACGCTTCTTATTGCTTACCGCACGCGCTTCGACGACTTAAAGCCAGACCCCAAGGTCTTGTCGCGGAACACTTTGGCGTTTTGCACTAAGCCAAAGCCAAACATCAGCGACAGCATCACACTGCCGCCATAGCTGAGGAAAGGCAAAGGCTCGCCGACCACAGGCATCAGGCCCATGATCATGCCGGCATTGATGCCCACATAGATGAATAGCAGCATCGTGACGCCTGCCGCCAGAAACTTCCCAAAAATATGGCGACAACCAATTGAGATATAGATGCCAAAGGCCATAGCGGCGAGGTAAAGGGCGAGGACAAACAAACCGCCCACCATGCCAAACTCTTCCAACAGCATGGCGAACACAAAGTCTGTGTGGCGTTCTGGTAGGAAGTCGAGCTGGCTTTGCGTGCCTTGCATATAGCCTACACCAAATATGCCGCCAGAGCCGATGGCAATCTTGGACTGGGTGATGTGATAGCCCGTACCAAGGGGGTCGCGAGACGGATCAAGGAAGGTCAGAATGCGGTTCTTCTGAAACTCGGCCATGAAAAAGAAGAAGGCAACCATGGCAAAGGTGACGACCGAGGTGCCCGCAGCGATCACGTACCACCACGAGAGGCCGGCCAAAATCACCATCGTAGCCCCAACCCCTGCCACCATGATCGCCGTGCCCAGATCAGGCTGAAGTGTGATCAGTGCAGCAGGTGCTGCCAGCATTACGAGCGGGATCACATGTGCGCGGATCGACGACATCCGGTCGGACTCCGCGTCTTGATAATAGCGGGCGAGTGCCAGAATCAGAGCGATTTTCATGAATTCCGACGGTTGCAAGCGGATCGGCCCCACTTCTAGCCAACGCTGCGCGCCGAGGGCGACCTTCCCGAATAATTCAACCCCAATCAATAGGATGAAGACGCCCAAATAGGCTGGATAAGCCAAATGATACCAAATGCGCACATCGACAGTGGCTACGACCAGCATCACGCACGTCACAATGCAAAAGCGGATGATGTGATCTCCCGCCCAAGGCTCCCAGCTGCCACCGGCGGCTCCGAACAACAGGATGGTCCCGACCACGCTAATCATGGCCATCACAAAGACGAGCCCCCATTCGATCCGGCGCAGCTTGCCAAAGAAGCTGTCGCGACCGCTTTCCATATCCGGCAAAAAGGTCATGCTTTGCCATCCCCCGGTGGGGTATTAGGGGACGCGGGGGCTAAATCTGCGGTCTTTGTTTTGGTGGTAAAGGCTGGACGGGCTGAGGGGTCTTTTAACAGTGTCGCCTTCATGATTTCCCGTGCCCGGGGCGCAGCAGCCGCACCACCCCCGCCACCATGATCAACCACCAGCGCGCAGCAATATTTAGGGTCCTCAGCTGGGGCATAACAGACAAACAAGGCGTGATCGCGCTGCTTCCAAGGTAGCGACGCATTGGAGCGAACGCCGGTTCGACGCTCTGCCATGGTGATCCGCCGTACTTGCGCCGTGCCGGTTTTGCCAGCCATGCGCACACCTTCAATGCCAAGGTCGCCCCGGGCCGTTCCGCCAGCCTCGTTAGACACGGCGATCATGCCTTCATGGACAAGATGCATGTTTTCGAAGCTAAACGGTAAAGACTCAAACGGTGTAATGGGCACAGCGCCCGGCCCCTCGCGGATTAAGCGCGGTACAACCGCTTTACCCTGCGAAGCAATGCGTGCCGTCATAACGGCCATTTGCAAAGGGGTCGCGGCAATCAAACCCTGACCAATTGCCACGTTGAGTGAGTCATAAACCGCCCAAGGCTGGCCGCGATTCTTCATCTTCCACGCGTTATCGGGAACATGTGACGCGGAAATCCCTGGGATCCCTAGGTCAAAGCGCTGACCAAAGCCAAAGCCACGCGCCACCTCGGCCATTTTGTCGCCACCAATCCGCTTGCCCATCTCATAGAAATAGACGTCGCAGGAAACCTTTATTGCGGTATTCAAATTGACGCTGCCGTGGCCGCCCCGAGAATGACAATGGAAGCGGTGATTGCCCAACATATAAAAGCCCGGGCAATTGATGGTCTCCTCGGGGTCTGTAATGCCCGCCTCAAGGGCTGCCACAGCTGTTACCATCTTATAGGTGGAGCCCGGCGGATAAATGCCGCGCACCGCTTTATGATACAGCGGGCGCATCTCTGCCGTGTTGTACTCATTGAAGTCGGTGCGACTGATGCCATCAACAAACTTGTTGGGGTCAAAGCTTGGGGCAGAGACCAGAGCCAAAAGCTCGCCTGTACGGATATCCATCACCACCGCAGAACCCGCTTCGGCAGGGCGTTTGTCCTTCGCTTGGAACTGGTCATAGGCGACCTGTTGAATTTCCGCGTCAATGGTGAGAACGATTGGTGTCCCACTTTTAGGATTAAGGCGCGGATCGACCACTTCGCGGATTACGCGGCCATGGGCATTAACCTCTAGCTTGGTTGCGCCATGCGCGCCCTTAAGGCCCTTTTCTTGTGCCTTTTCAATGCCTTCTTTACCAACCCTGATACCGGGGTGACGGGCCTGTGGGTCCGTCGCAACATCCTTGTCATTAGCCTTAGCAACATAGCCTAAAACATGGGCCATACTCTCTGCCAGCGGGTAATTGCGTGCCTCGCCCATCTCGCAACGGACCCCCGGATAGGAGGCTGCATAGACGCTTACTTTCGAATAATCTTCCCAAGACAGATTTTCAGCCACCATCGAGGGCATAAACCGGGGCGACGTTTTGGCCTCGCTCAAGGATTCCTTGGCCTTCTCGGGCGACATGCGGAGGATGGATGCCAAAGCGCTAATGGTCTTGGGCAGATCATCGACATCTTCGCGCATGATGGACACGCGGAAGTCACGCCGATTTACCGCTAGCGGCACGCCAAAACGATCATAGACAGGCCCGCGTGAGGCCGGATTGACCAGAAGGTTGAACTGGTTTTCTGCGGCCTCTAGGCGGAATTCGTCATTCTCAAAAATCTGAAGCTGCGCCATGCGTAGGCCAAGGACAGCAAAATAGAGCCCGCCAAGCGAGGACAATACCAGTGCCCGTCGGCTAAACAGATCTGACCCACCATTTTGGCTCATGCTTCTTCCTCAGACAGATCAAACCAAGGTGCCACCCACGAATAAGTCAGAACCGCACTTATAATCGGGACCAAGATTGACAGCACGTTAAACCCTTTCCCACTTGAAATCGACAGGATGAAGGCGGCAACCAAGAAGAATAGCCCGGTAATGGCGGCGGCCCCTCGGGGGGTGGCGGCCATGGCAACACTGAAGCGGGCCGTCAGCATTGTTAGCGCATGCGCGATTAATGCCACAACGGCCCAAGCGCCTAAAGGTCCACCAGTCAGAAGGTCAACCCAAAGTCCCAATCCAAACAACATCAGCGCAACGACCGCATTCGGACCTTGATTGGCCCAGCCACAAGCTGCCCATATCAGACTGGCGGGCCAAATACTGCCAAATGGCCCAAGCGTGAGCGAGACAAGATTGAGCAAGCTTGTCCCTGCCACGATGGCCAAGCCAGCAAAAAGACGTGACCTGGTCGAGGGCCGCCCAGGTAGGAGCGTGCTCACTGCTTGGGTGCCCCGCTTGGTGGAGCGGCAGCAGGCGGTGTTGCTGCAGGGGCCGGTTGAGGGGACGGCGCGCTGGAGCTTGAACCCGATGCCGTCGCCGCCCCGGCTACAGGCACGTTACGACTTTCAGCTGCAAGGCGCGCTGCCTCCGCTTGGCGGGCCTGTTCGCGGGCTATGTCGCGCTCTTTCGCGAGGCGGGCGGCAGTAGCCCGTGCGGCTTCAATCTCACTGCTGCGCGACGCTTGCGCGGCGCGGATGGCTTCGGGTGTTGCCGCGGTTGGTACTCCTGCCGCGTCTGCCGCTAAGGGCAAAACGCCGCCCTGCACTGGTGACGTCGTTGCCCCTTCGGTAGGAGGTGGCGCAAGCGAGGGGGCGGTTACTGGGTCCAAGGGCGGTGGGAAATTGGACGGCGGCACGAGCCTTACGAAATCAATTGGCGAAGCCGTGGAAGCCAAACGAACGCGCCATTGCTTGTCCGGCGCTAACCCAGCTTGCCCAACGGCGATGCCACGCGGAAAGATGCCATCATCGCCCGAAGTCATGACACGCTCGCCGTCGCGCATCAAAGTCGGTGTATTCAAATGGGCGAGCCTTGGCGCTGACGTCTTATCCCCGATCGCAATGGCGCGGGCCCGCGTTGTTTCACCCATAACTGGGACCCGACTATCCCCATCGGCCAAGAATAAAACGCGCGAGGTATCGCTGCCAACGGCGATCACACGACCAACCAGACCATTCTGGTTCATCACAATCCAATTCACCTTAACGCCTGCTTTCGCCCCTAAATTGACGATGCCAGACTTGGCAAAAGGCCCGCTGCTTTCGCTGATCAATCGCCCGGTTAGGCCTTGGGGCAATTGTTCGGCTTTGACCCCATGTAGCTTTTCATAGGCGTCCAGACGTTCGGCCATGGCTTTAGCTTGGTCGCGCCACTGCAGGAGGGCCAGATTTTCTTCTTTCAGTTTCTGATTAAGGCCAGCGCCGCCAAAGAAGGAACCCGTAGAGGAAGCGAGACCCTCTCCCCAACGCACCGGCGCCATCAACACGCCGCCAATCGCGCCAGAAACATCAGACGCAATCCCCGCAACAGAGCCACTACGCTGGTCTGTCACCAAAATAGTGACCCCAGCCGTGATCAGCGCCGTCAGCACCGCGACTCCAACGAGTGGCCCTGCCCCCCCTGTTCGCCGATTGCCTCTGCGCGCCATATCCCTGCTCCTTCACCTCATATACCCGAACAAATCGAGGCGTTTATCCGGCCTAGACCTTGGATAAAACACCCTTCCATTGCTCGAAATTATCGACGCATTTGCCAGTGCCTAGCACCACGCACGACAGGGCATCATCGGCCACGGAGACTGGCAAGCCCGTGCGCTCACGCAGGACCACGTCCAAGTTCCGAAGAAGCGCGCCACCACCAGTTAGCATGATGCCCTTTTCGACGATATCGGCCGCAAGTTCAGGTGGCGTGGTTTCTAACGCAACCCGGACCGCTTCGATGATTTCATCGACGGGATCTGACAATGCTTCTGCGATCAATTGCTCAGAGATTTGGATTTCGCGAGGCACACCATTGAGCAAATCGCGGCCCTTTACAGACAAAGACAGGCCATAGCCGTCAGCCGGCGGCAAAGCCGTCCCAATTTCCTTTTTGATCCGCTCTGCCGTGGTTTCGCCAATCAGCATGTTTTCTGTGCGGCGCAAGAAATTGATGATGCTCTCATCCATCTTATCGCCACCAACGCGCACAGAGCGCGCATAGACGATACCTTCCAGCGACAGAACAGCCACTTCGGTGGTGCCGCCACCAATATCGACAACCATCGAGCCAGAAGGTTGATCAATGGCCAAGCCCGCGCCAATTGCTGCGGCCATGGGCTCTTCAATCAAATAGGCGTCTGACGCGCCGGCATTCAAGGCAGCGTCCTGAATGGCGCGTCGTTCAACCGGGGTGGCCCCCGATGGCACGCAGATGATGATGCGGGGTCTGCCGCGCAAGAAGCCCTTGTTGGAGTTCACCCGACGGATGAAGTGCTTGATCATTTCTTCAGCGACTTCAAAGTCGGCAATCACGCCATCGCGCATGGGCCGAACGGCCTGAATTTCGCCCGGTGTGCGCCCCAACATTAACTTAGCTTGATGACCGACCGCTTGGACTTCCTTGCGCCCACCGCGCTGGCGATAAGCCACCACGGATGGTTCATTGAGGACCACGCCTTGACCTTTCACATAGACAAGGGTGTTGGCTGTACCAAGGTCGATTGCCATGTCGCTGGAAAACCAGTTGAAGAGGCGTCCGAACATTTTTCTCTCGCGATTCTAAGTCTGTTCTATGCGATGATTCGCAATTCTTGAATCTGGGTCGTGCCGCTTCATGACGGCCAAATCAAGGCCGTTAAGCCCCGAAGTCCTGCGAATTTTGTCAATTCCTGGCAGTTCTGAGCAGTTACACGCTTTGCGATTGAGAAAGCCTTCGTGAACCAAAGGCCAGTCCCCAAATCACGCCATAGGACGAAGCCAAGTTTGGCTGTCACCGGCTCGCCCTAAACGCAAATTCTTTGAGGGCTTGTCAGCCAATCGCATGCATGGACACGCCCGGCGGGAAAGGCGTATCGGCTGGTACGAAAAAGTCCGGCATCAGATCTTTGCTGGGATCCACCCGGTAATGATCAAACGACGTCACCCCTGACTCTGCCAAAACCACGTCATCGATGAAGAAATTGCCAGTGCAGGTTTTGGCGTCGCGGGTCAGGATCACATGGGCGGCATCCGCCATAATGTCGACGGTGCGGCAATGACGCAGCCCCTCATCCCCAGCCAAGGCAAACTGGATCGCAGCGGTTGCAATACCCGTGCGCGGCCAGAGGCAGTTAAAGCCTATGCCATCATGCTTGAACTCTTCCGCCATGCCGAGTGCACACATGCTCATGGTATATTTCGCCATGGTGTAGGCGACATGATTGCCAAACCAATTCGGGCTCATATCCAATGGCGGTGACAGGTTGAGCACATGGGGATTTGCCGCCTTTTTGAGGAAGGGGATGCAAGCGCGACTGACCAGATAAGTCCCCCGTCCATTGACCTGATGCATGAGGTCATAGCGCTTCATTTCGGTCTGCAAGGTACCGGTCAACTGGATCGCGCTGGCGTTATTGATGCAGATATCAATGCCGCCAAACCTAGCCACGGCCTGTTCCACGGCCGCTTGAACCGAGGCCTCTTCCCGCACATCGACCATCAGGGGCAAGGCTTGACCGCCTGCGGCTTCAATTTCAGCTGCGGCCGAATGAATGGTACCCGGCAAATGCTTGTGTGGCTCAGACGTTTTGGCTGCGATGACGACATTGGCCCCATCGCGTGCAGCCCGCAGGCCAATGGCAAGGCCAATCCCGCGCGACGCCCCCGTTATAAAAAGGGTCTTATCTTTTAAACTGCTCATATTGGCCACTCCCATAACTTTGATCTGCCATCAGACTTAGCGTCTTGTTGGGTCAGAGCAAGAAGAAAGGCTCAAGCAGGCAAAGCCTAACTATTTGATCGCGTCGCGCACGCAGCCAGAGGATTCTTGGAAGCTGTGGCGCGACAAGCAAAACAAATGCTCATAGGGATAGCGACTAGCCGCCAAACATTGGCGCACATTCAATTGCACCCGATTCATACACATCTTGCCACTGGTGCGAGAGATCAGCTTGGTCGAGGCTACGTCATCACCCAGCACATGATAGGCCGCTGCAACCAAAAACCTTTTATCCAAAGGTACTTCTGCGCGCGTGTTACGCATGTCTGAGGCGCCAAGCGGGCTAAGCTCAACGGCGCTTGTTGAAGCCGCACGATGGGCTGTCAAAACGAGTTGGGCGTCAACTTCGCGTTGCGCCCAAGCTTCTTTTTGCACGCTATAGGCCGCTTCGCCCAGCAATGTGCTGGCCTTATCCATTTTTACCAAGCTATCGGCCATGACGCCGCTGGCAATGGTTGCGGCCTCTTGCGAGGAGGCGACAAGCCCTAAGAAAGCCTCAGGGTCAGTTTTCAGTCGCTCCATCACCGCATCGCGTCCCAAAAGATTGACGGCTGTCTGCAAACTTGAGGCAAATGGCGCGTGGGCAGCTGCCGACAGCACCGCATAGGAAGCCGCGCCTTCGGAAATGCCAGTTGACGACAGGCGCGCAGTCGACAAAAGCGCGCCTTGCACGGCCTCTGGCGTCAAGGTCCGCAACGTCGTTAGCCGATCTGCCTCGCCTACCAGCGCATTGAAGCGCGCAGCCGTGGCAGCCATATCAAAGGCGGGTAGTTCAGCAGGTGGCGGCGGCGCGGCAATGGCTTCGACGGGCAAAGTCGTTTGCGGAAGTTCGGAAGCCGCGGGCGCAGATTCTGGTGCACTGGCTGGCGGCGCGCTGGCTGGCGCACTGGCTGGCGGTTCACTGGCGGCAGGGGTAGGCACTTGGGCCGCACTGGCATCTTGGGACGCAATTCCAGAGGCTTGCACTGCTAACACAGGTACAAAGACAGAAATGGCCAACGCCGAAATACCAATGATCCGCTTCACTTTGTTCACCTCAGGCTCCACCCAACTTTAAATCTAACAGTTAAACCTTCACCCAAATCAAACCTGACACCTCAATTTGAACTTTGTTTCGCAACGCTACTCCCGCATTTCATTAACCTTGATGGGCGTCAAGGCAAAGCTGCAAAAAAAGCTGGGCGGTGAATGTAGGTGGCGGGACGTACGGCTCGGTCGCGGGTCGGGGTGAACGTGGGGGGTGATGCGCCTTTCGGTTCAGTCTTTTCTGGCGACTTTGGGCCGAGAGCGGAAGGTCAGCTTTGGGGGGCGTGGACTTGGAAAGCTGTCATTTTGATGTCTTGAATGCCAACCACCGCTTCCGACATCATTGTTGCTGTTTACGCATCTTCGCAACAACGTCACTATCGTCCGTTCGTTCATGCGGATCACCATCGGAAGGTCAAGACACGAAGCGCCATCAAATGATTGGCGATTAGAAACCACCAGAGCGGAAAGTCGGTGCGAGTCAGTCGAATGTCGCCAACTGCATCATCGCGGTCGAAAAGGCGGTGGCCGAGCAAACCCGGCACGACATGCGCTATCGGAAAGCAGAGCATCGTCCACAATGGCCAGACCGTGAGGCTCGCTCCAATAACACCGAGGCCCGCAAAAACGCCGATGATATGAAGCGCAATGTTGATAGGGTGCTGATGGTCCGCACGATACGCTGTCGCATAAAAGTCGTTAAATGACATTCGCTCCTTACTCATGTCCGGCATTGCTATATTCCTTTCGAATAAACTTGGTGTACGATATGAGTGATCACTCATATTTCCTACTCGCATTCACCAGTTGTTCGCTTGGAACCCACCAATGACTCTTGATCCCCGAAAAACACCTAAACAAGAGCGCGCCCGCGCGACCTGCGACGCGATACTTGAGGCTGCTGCTCGCATTATTGCTGGCCAAGGCCTTGCCGCATTCAACACCAATGCCGTCGCCGAACGTGCCGGCGTAAGCATCGGCAGCCTGTATCAGTATTTTCCGAACAAGGACGCTCTCATGGCAGCGCTCATCCAGCGGCAACAGGAAGCGCAACTGGCCACGTTTCAGGCTGCGGCAGAAATGGTTGGGTCTGAAAAGACGCTGGACAAAGTCGTGCGCAGCTTAGTACGTGCTGCAATGCAGCATCATAGCGATGACGATCTGCTTGCGTCCGCGATTGATCATGAAGAAGCTCGGCTGCCTGTGGACGACTTGCTCTCTTCATATCTCGAGAAAGCGGGAGCGGTCGTCGAGGTGATGCTGGAACGATTTCAACACGAAATACCAGCCACCATGCCCAGAACCGCTGCGCGGACGCTTCCGGCGCTTGTTCGCGCAGTTACCGATGCTTGGGCGAATCTTAGGCCACCGCAGCTGGAAAAGGCCGAAGACGAGGCGGTGCGAGCTGTGTTGGGTTATCTGAGAATTGGTGGCGAATAGCCATAAGCCGACGTTCAGGAATCCCACCCCCTGCTGCCATTTGGATGACGTCAAGGCGATGCGACCAATGTCCGCTTTCGGGCTTGAGAGAATTGCGCGTCATCGACCTAGTTTGGCGCAAAGCGGTCAAACATTCGTACCCGAATTACTTAGGTCAAAAGCCCTACCCATGATCATTTCCGATTTAAATACTTAGACCTTAAGTAGAATCAATTAGATCTAACATAGTACACTTTGTCATAAATCATTTAAAAAGGCTTCTTTGGTACTTTCGTTTCCTCTTAGAGGGCGACCTGAGTTGGTATCATCGTTTCCTACGGCCGCTTCCCAGCCGCACACTCTCCTTCCAGCTGAGCTGCGAAAGCAGGCTTGGGCAAGTGTTGGCGTGCCTATTTTTGCGCTTGTGTCGGTCGTGCTGGTGCTGGCGCTCGGTCTACTGACCTATTTCGCGAAGGCGGAAGACAAGGCGTTTGAAGCCAATACTCAACAGCTGGTTGCGAATGAGTTCAGTGGGCAAACCTTGCGTCTCCAAGATCTCGCATTGGATTGGGGGCATTGGCAGGACTCCTATGACAAAATCACAACGCGTTGGGATGATGTGTGGATAAGAGAAACATATTCGTCAGAACTCTTTGCTCAGGTCTGGATCGTTCGCGATGGCCAAACCCGTTATTCTTGGGTTATGGACGGGATACCTGCCAATAGGGCGGCCATTGATGCCATTATCAAGAAGAACCACAAAGCGTCAGCTGTTCCGCGACCGGCCACTAACGTGTTCAGCTCCGGCGACACCCTCTTCATCCTCGCATCTCAGCCAATTATGCCTGAAACAGGCAGCGCACCTGTTCGCGACAGCGTGGTGCTGATTTCCGCCTTGGATCAAGCCAAGCTCAAAGCAATCGGCCAGACCCTAGGCCTCGAAAACCTCCGCCTCGCACCAAGCGGTCAAGCCGCAACACAAAAGGCGGTTGTGAGTTTGAATGTCGGCGGCGTTACGCTCATGTGGGACCACGAGCGGCCAGGTAGCGCTGAATTTTCGAGGCTTGCGTTTCTGGTTTTGAGCTTGGTGGCGTTGGCGGGGGCTCTGGCATGGTTAGTCGCGCGTGCACAGGTCAATAAGCAAATTGCCTTGGCTTCTAAGCAGCAGGCCTCGCTGGAATCCAGTCGGCTAAAGTCGCAGTTCCTTTTTACCATGAGCCATGAATTGCGAACGCCGCTTAACTCCATCATCGGCTATTCGGAAATGCTTGAGGAAGACCTTGAGAGAGCTCCCGAGATGGCGAGCCCTGATGATGTGCGTCGAATTCGTTTGGCCGCTGATCACTTGCTGAATTTGATCACTGAGGTGCTTGATCTTTCCGCGATTGAATCGGACAAGTTGAAGTTAAGTCCCACTCCAGTTGATATTAGCGTCCTAATTCAGGATGTCGCAGAAACCGTGCGTCCAATCGGGGCAAAGCAAGGCACCAGCGTCGAGACTACATTGGACGGGGATATCCCAATCTTGCTGATCGACGGCCTTCGTCTAAAGCAGTGCGTGTTAAATTTGGCCTCTAATGCCTGCAAATTTACCCAAAATGGTCAAGTAAACATCAGCGTTGACCTCGATAAAAACAAGCCAAATCCAACGCTTAGGGTAATTGTTGCAGACACGGGAATCGGAATCATGCCCGAGCATCAGGCACGACTATTCCAACCCTTTGTTCAAGTCGATAACAGCGCAACGCGCGCTCACGAAGGGACAGGCCTTGGCCTCGTCATCACCCAAAAGCTGGCGCAAGCAATGGGCGGTGATGTGACGTTGAGCAGTACCCCCGGCGTTGGCTCAATTTTCACACTTAGCGTCGCAGCCGACTTGAATGAAGCGCATACGGAAGCCTCGTGATCGCCGCTTGCGGTTCCAAGACCCAAGGCTTTCCGCTGCCCACCCCCCATCTGCACGCCGGGGGTGCCCATGGTGGCGGTGTTTTGCTATGGCCCTGCCATGACTGCCAAGATTTGCGCCCTCTATAAGTTTGCCTATTGCCCGGACTTTGAAGTCCTGCGCGTTGATCTGTTGGCGACGACGAAGCAATTGGGAATTATGGGCACGCTTTTGATTGCCCCTGAAGGCATTAATGGCACGATTGCGGGCCCACCCGAGGGGATCGATCAATTCGTGACCTATCTGGAGAATGACCCAATCTTTTCTGGTCGCTTCAAAGACGCTGAAATCAAATATGCGCAAGAGGACAAAAATCCGTTTGTGCGCATGAAAGTGCGATTAAAGCGCGAAATCGTCACCCTGCGCGCACCCAAAGCAGACCCTCGCCAAGTTGTGGGCACCTATATTGCGCCTTCAGACTGGAATGCCTTGATCGCCGACCCTGAGATTGTGCTGGTCGATACGCGCAATGCCTATGAGACCGAGGAAGGCATTTTCAAAGGCGCCATCGACCCCAAAATTCGCACCTTCACCGCGTTCAAAAAATGGGCCGAAGACAATCTCGACCCCGCGCGCGACAAAAAGGTCGCTATGTATTGCACCGGCGGCATCCGCTGCGAGAAGGCTTCCGCCTACCTGCTCGCAGAGGGCTTTGAGAGCGTCTATCACCTCAAAGGCGGCATCTTGGCCTATATGGAACAAGTGCCCAAGGACGAGAGCCTGTTTGAAGGCGGCTGCTTTGTGTTTGACTCCCGCGGGGTCGTCGGGGCGGACTGAGAGCGACGTGTCACCCGGCTGAATTAAAGCGGCTTTCGCCACTTAGCCAAGTTGAATGAACGCCTATCGTTCGCAACGTATCGGGCGCGACCTTTAATGGATCGCGTTCAAGCACGACGAGATCAGCGGCCTTACCAACTTCCAGGCTCCCACACGTTTGATCAAGGTGGCACTGCCAAGCGGCATCGATGGTCATGGCCCGAATCGCTTGAAGTGGCGTGATGCACTCGTCAGGATTCAAGATGCCGCCGCCTTCATTCATATCCCTCAAGACCGCATTTTCAATGCATCGTAGCGGATCGATCGGTGTGACATTGTAATCCGAGTGCAAGGATATCCGCAGGCCCCCGGCAAGGGCTGATCGGCACGGGTCCAGTCTGTTGGCGCGATCTGGCCCTAACAAGCGATCGCGGAACGCCCGACCCCAATAATGCACATGGCCGATCAGGAATGAAGGCGAGATGCCCAAGGCCTTCATTCGGGCGATCTGGTCGTCATGAAGAATGCTACAATGCTCAATCCGATGTCGCAGCTTATGGCCACCTTCGCCGCCGGTTCCCCGCTCATAGGCATCAAGCACCACATCAATCGCGGCATCTCCATTGGCGTGAATGCCAATTGGCCAGCCATCAGAATGAAGGGTTCGCACCAGTGCCTCTATCTCTTGAGGCGAATAGTTCAACGCGCCACGATTGGTGGAATTCAAATACGGAGCACGCTGATAACCGGTCAGGCCTTGATTGGAACCGTCCGACCAAGCCTTGATGCCGCTAAAGGAAAAATTGGGTGAGTGCAGACCGGGCTTCAATCCCATTTCTTTCCATTTTTCATAATGGGTGGAAACAAGAAGACCGGCATAACGCACGGGTGCTACGTCCTTAAGCGCTGCTTGAATTAGGGCTATATCCGCTTCGGCAAATAATCCGCCAATCCCGCAATCATGCAGGGCCGTGCAGCCTTTAGCTGCTGCGTCATCGAGATCTGCGCGTAAGAAACCGACCAATTCCGGGCCAGTTGGAGAGGACATGACACGGATAAAGGGTTGGAATGCTGGAGGTTCTTCCAAGCGACCCGTTAAGTTGCCATCCGGCCCCCGAACGAAACGTCCCTGTGGCGGATCGGGGGTATCTTTCGTCACCCCCGCCAAAGCAAAGGCACGGGTATTGGCATAGGCATTATGTCCATTGGACTCTAGGATAAAGACAGGCACATCCGGGGAAAGCGTGTCGAGGTCCTGTTGCGTCAATGGTCGACCCGGCATAATCGACGGGTCTAACATTTTCCCTTGAATCCATCCCCCTGGAGCTGTCTTGGCAACAGCATCGCGAATTTTTTGACGCGCGTCATCCATCGTCGCCGTTGTAAAGGGGCCGATGTCCAACCAAGGGCGCAGTCCGGCGAAATTGGAGTGCATGTGTGGGTCAACAAAGCCGGGCAGCACGGTATAATCGCCAAAATCGACCACCTGCGTGCGGGGCCCCTTCAGCCCTAAAATCCGGTCGCGTCGACCCCGAGCTAGGATCACGCCGTCGCGCACGGCTACAGCTTCGACGATCGAGTTGCGGGCGTCCATAGTATGGATCCGCTTGGCAAGAAAAATCTTGTCGGCGTAGGTTTTCCCTTCCGCTGCAGCGAGAGCCGCGCCGGGCGTTGCAACGGCTGTTGCTACAAACCCGCCGCCCATGCCGCGTAAGAAATCGCGTCGTCCGTGTAACGTCCGCATGACAGACATGAACTTTTCATCGCACGCATTACACATAGGAACCCCGTTTCTTGACTACACAGACAGATCACAAGCGGCCGGAGAAGTTTTACACCAAAGCGCTAGTCCTCCAAGTCCTTGAGACTTGGAAGGCATCCACTCAGTCGCGGTCCAACGTCCCCCAAAACAACCCCATATCGGATGTTTGGTGAAATTGGTTATACAGATGGGTCAACTGGACCCTAACGGGCATATAAATCGACGTGAGCCGTTCGCCAGTTTGTTATGTTATCCGCCTGCCGGAAGAACAGATAAACATATCGGATGTCGAGTCTTTTGCCGCCCCGCAGATAATACTCCCGCGTACACTGGCCCCTTTTCACCCGTGACTGAACTCTGATGTCTTGCTTTCCTCCACACACAATCTTGCCGCTCGGAAAACTAACCAGCCGGTTAGTAGTGTCAAGAATATTCTGACAGGGTGCGCGTCATAATTTGCCTATTCTTACTCCCAGTTCTGACATCCGCAAACCAGCTTGAAACGCAATGAATTGGTTTAAACGACTGTTTATGATTATAAAAAATCCAGATAATTGCGCTAGTTTTCCATTGCGCTAAATTGCTTCCCTCAACGTGCGAGGCCTATCCGAATGAAAAAGCACCCCCCCCCACGAATGGAGTACAAGGAAGCTAAACATGACGCCAAAGCTTAAACGACCAACCGACTGGCGAAAGCGATTTGGCGGCATCTTGGCCTATATGGCACCAGTGCCCAAAGAAGAAAGCCTGTTTGAAGGCGGCTGCTTTGTGTGTGACTCCCGCGGGGTCGTCGGGGCGGATTAAGCGAGAGCCTCGCCCCTACCCGCTTGCTCTAACAAGCGATAATGTTCAATGACTTGGCTGTCGCAGCTCAGTTTCTTCGCGATCTTGCTTTCAGGCTCAATCACCCGCCAGAACGGCACCACTGCTGCGCTTGGCTTACCCTCGGCTAAATCGGCAAGCGCCACTTCAGCCACGACTTTGAGATAGATAGCCGTTGTGACTGGGCAGGTGGCCTGCGCGTCATTCTTGCGCGCCAATTCATTGCGCATCCGCTCTATGCTGCGAACCTCGCCTGCTGGGATGCGCGAGATATAATTCGCAATGGTGCCGGGAGAGCTAATATACATGGTCGTGCCAGTTTTAATGCCGGCAAAGTCGGTGTGAAGCACGAGCGTTTTTGGTGGTTTGGCCTTGTCAAAGCGCTTGCGCCAGTCGGTTGGCTTTTTAGGCTTTGGTTTGTCTGTGCTGGTCATTTTAGGTCTCGTGTGTATCGCCGCTGGGTCTCCTTTGCCAACGCGTCGAGATAGGCATTGGCAAAAGCCTCTGGATTGAAAAATAGTCGCGCGAATATACGGCCAATCGGCGAAGGTGTCGTGGCCTGCTCCGTCACAAAGATGTGTGTGCCTCCCGATGGCGTCGGCACCAAGCGACCTTCCCACTGGCCTTGATAGCCATAGCTGCTTTCAAACCGCATTTGCAGCAGATTTGGTTCCTGCCGCGTCAGTTCAAAGGCGATCACCTCGCCTCTTTGGGTGGTCTCAGTCCAACTCGTCGTGGATTGCATCTCGACTTTCGCAAGGTCTAGCCGCCAAGTGGGCTGGCTCGCCCGGTCGAGGATGACGGCTGTAAGTTGGGCGGGCGTAGCCTCCACCACCCGGTCGACTTTCCCCGTTCGCGTGGCTGGTAGCATAAAGCCGACCAACACCACCAAAGCCGCCAAACCCGCCAAGCCGCCAATAATCCAAAATGCTACTCTCACTCAGTCGCTCCCGCACTAGAATGAGCGCTCTATGTAGCGCGCTAGACTGCATCTGCAATTATCTCCTCTTTTTATATTTAAAAACATATACTTAAATGATTTAGGGTCATCTTTACGAAATCATTTCAACCGGTCAAAGGATGGCGTTGGAACGTCTGATGACCAATGCGGACAGCGTGATCGTTACACAGAAGCAGGAAGATCGAGTCACAGCCAAAAATACTATTAAAGATCATGTTTATGTGCATATATATCTTAAATGATATTTATGCAGGTCGCGATGCTTGATTTTTCGATTGGGTTAGTCCATACTTTCTTCGTACCCGCTAACAGCGTGCTGTTGGCTCAAAGGCTGCCGCGGCTTTACTGCCCGGCGGCCTTTGCTGTTTCTGGGGATCATCCGGCTTCGGCGAGCTTGCTTCTGTGAGCCGCCGAGTCCGAGTTTATATTGACGGCTTCAATCTCTATTATCGGGGCTTGAAAGGCACAAGTTTCAAATGGCTCAATCCAGTTAAACTCGCCACGTCGTTACTACAACCAACTGATATAATCGATAAAGCAAGATACTTTACAGCTCGCGTTAAGCCCCGCGCTGGCGACCCTCAAGTCGTCGTTCGACAACAAATTTATCTCTCAGCACTTGGAACAATACCAGAGATCCAGATTCATTATGGGCGGTTTCTAGCAAAAACCAAAATGAGACCCACTGTTAATCCGCCGCACCACTATGTTGAAGTCCACGACACTGAGGAAAAGGGTTCGGATGTAAACTTAGCGTCTTACCTCCTTTTTGATGCTTGGCGCGGGCAAATGGAAACAGCCATCGTCATATCTCAAGACACGGACCTGCTGGAGCCAATGCGGCTATTGTCTCAAGAAATTCAGATGCCTGTCGGTCTGATTTGGCTAGACACTAGCAAGCCAAGCCGGATACACCGCAATGCAGTTACTTTCATTCGTCACGCCAGACCTACGCACATGAAGTCAGCCCAATTCCCAAACTCTATTTATGGCAAGAATGGCCAATTGATCAGAAAGCCGGACACTTGGTAACCCGATGCAACAGGCGAAAAGGCCGCAAACAGCCTAAAAGGAAAATCGTGCCCTACTCAAGAAAAATGGCGGAGGAGGAGGGATTCGAACCCTCGATAGGCTTGCACCTATAACGGTTTTCGAGACCGCCGCATTCGACCACTCTGCCACCCCTCCGGTGCGCCTTGCAGATCGCACGGACACAAATCTGTGTAAACGACAGCTCATGAATGAGCCTGATACCATCCCTGTTGATAAGAAAGACAATCGCCCCGTTGCGGCGTTTGATGTGGATGGCACGCTGACGTGGGCAGATTCCTTTGTGTTGTTTTTGCGCTTTGTTGCCGGCCGCTTCGGCTTTGTGGTCAAGATGGTGCAGCTGATCCCGATCTTTTTGGCCTATCGACTGGGTGGGGTGCCCCGCAGTGCGGTGAAGGAAAAGACGCTCCAGGTTTTTCTCGCAGGGATGAGCGCGGAGGATTATCTGGCGCGGTGCCGGGCTTTTGCGCAGACGATTTATCCCATCATCGCGCGGCCCGACGCATTGGCCCGATTGCGGGCGCATTTGGGGGTTCGCGATCAGGTGGCTTTGGTTTCAGCCTCGTTGCGCGACTATTTGGCTGTGTGGGCAGAGGAGCTCGGCGTGGACCATGTGCTGGCGAGCGAAGTTGAAATCGTCAACGGGCAACTGACCGGTCGCTTATTGGGCGATAATTGTTGGGGACCTAGCAAACTTGCCGCCATTCAAGCCAATTTCGGTGCCGCTCCACTGGTTGCCGCTTATGGCGACACGCGCGGCGATAAGGAAATGCTGGCCGCCGCGCAAAATCCTGGCTTTCGTATCTTTGAAGAAGCCCCGCCAAACCGCTTCTTTCACTTGTTTTCGCTTTATGCTGGCAAACATATGGAACGTAGACTGACGAATCGGCTTTAGTACGCTTGAGTAGCCCCTAGGGTAGCCTTTTGGCGGCTCATCTGCATGGCGCAGTTTCGGAGAGAGAACGCATGGAGGGTCATGAAGTCTCAGTCTGGTGTGTGTCAGATGGGCGGGCCGGAATTGAACGCCAGACCTTGGCTATTGCCCATGCTTTGAGTGAGCGCATTCCAACCCGGATCAAAGTGCTCCGGCTGCAGCCCACCGGTTTTCAACTTTACTTGCCGCCCAGCCTTTGGCTGATGCCCAAATCCGCCCTCCCCCTCGAACAAGCCCAACGCTTACAACCCCCTTGGCCGGACGTGTGGATTGCTAATGGTCGGCGTTCCATTCCTTATTCTTTGCGGATGAAGAAATGGAGTTTAGGTCAGACGCTTGTGGTGCAAGTGCAAAACCCACGCATAAACCCCAAACGCTTTGATCTGGTCGCCCCGCCCCAACATGATGGGGTGAAGGGCGAAAACGTCATCACCACATTGGGCGCCCCGGTGTGGTATTCGCAGAGGCAGATAGAAACCAACCTCGCCCAAGTTCCAGAGTGCCGCCATCCCGGCAAAAAGAAAGTGATGGTAATATTGGGCGGCACATCGAAGCGCCACCAACTTAGCCTCGCGCGCGCCCACGCCATCGTCGCCGAACTGCAAAGGCTGGCGCATCAAGATGTTCATCTGATGATTACGACCTCGCGGCGGACACCTAGATCTGCTGAGGACTTGTTTCGCGCCTTTGCCTTCACGTCCGGCGCAGACTTCTTTGCCAATGAGGGGCGAGATGGCCCAAATCCTTATCTGGCTTGGTTGGCGCAAGCCGATGCGGCATTGGTGACGGAAGATTCGACCAATATGATGACCGATGTCGCGTTTTTTGGCATCCCGATGCATCTCATCAAGCTGCAGGGCGGTGATGCAAAATTCGACCGCCTACATGCAGCTTTTATCGAACGCGGCGCGGCGCGCTGGTTTAACGGCGGCCTGACCCATTGGACGTACGAACCCATCCGCGACGCCATGTCGATTGCTGAAGGCATTCAAGCGAACCTCAACCTGATCACACGCTAGAATCTGCGCGTGCTTACCAGCGCAGCAACCGTGCGCCGACTATCGCCCCAATGGCTGCGGCAAGGCCAATGCCCACAACATACCAGATCGTGACAAAAGTGACGGAGTCGACAGAGCAGAACATAGCGTAGACCATGGCCCCTACCCCGCCCGACAATGCGCCAATTGCCGCACCAGCTAAGGCCAAGCGCGTCGGAGCAGCCTCTCGCATCGCCCAGACTAGCAGCAAAGCTGTTGGCAGGCCGCAGAAGGGGATTAAGATGATGCACCACGGAAAGCCGCCGCCTGTAAAGGCGGCAAACCGGTTCCCGGGCTCTGTGGCCATTAAGGTTATAAGGCCGATTGCGATCGCGGATAGGATCACTAAACCCAGTGGCCTCGCGTGACGAAGAACGGTCCCGCTGGCCCCGCCAATCGGCTTAGCAAGGCGCAAAGCAAGCCCACCGGCAAAGGTTGCAATCAGGGCTGAGAAGCCAGCTTTCATGGCCACCATTGGCGCAGCCACGCCGATATCTGGTCGAAAACCCATGAGTATCCGCGTCAGTACCAGCCCCAAAACAAGGCCAACAATCAGGGCTAAGGCCAAGCGACGATAGAGGCGGTCAGGCGTTGCCGTCTCAGGCGTTCGAGCCAGCGCTTCGATCAAGTCTTCAGTTCTCATGAAATGTCTCCTGTCGCTGACGTGCCGACCAGACGCATGAGGGTCTTGAGGCCGCGATGGATAGAAATTTTTATGTCAGAGGCACTCCAACCGGTCTGGGCAGAGGCTTCAGCGATGCTCAATTCTTTCAGTTTCACCAACTCAATCGACGTTCGCTGTTTGGATGGCAGGTCCCCCAATAGGCGCGCAATATCGCGACTAGGATCGCCTGCCTCGGTTTCTTCCGCCGACAATGCATGTTCAAAATCTTCAATCGGAAGATCAAGTCCGCGCTTGCCGGTCCGCCGCCACCGGTCAATCATCCGATAGCGCGCGATGGCATAGGTCCAAGCCAAGAGTTTTTGGTCAGGATCAAACATCGCCCGCTTGGTATAGATGGCGATCAAAGTCTCCTGTACCAAGTCTTCTGCATCTTCAGGCCGTGCGCCTTTACTCCGGAAAAAAGCCCGCAGGCGGGGTGCCAAGCCATCGAGTAAGCGGCGCGTAGCAACGGGGTCGCCAGCTTGGGCACCAAGCATCCACGCGTGCAATTGAGTTTCGTCTGGTGTCAAAATCGCCCCTCCAGAAAGCACTACGCGACCACCTATAGGATGGTTACACCCAAGGCAGCGACGAGCATTACACGATTGCAGAAGCGAGGCTTGCGCTTTTTCAGATTTCCGCCACCTTGCTTCTATGAGCTTAATGATCCGCCGCGCCGAACAAAGTGATGCCCCCTCGATTGCTGAATTGCAACAAACGACGTGGCGTGAGACCTATGCCGGCCTATTGCCGACCCCCGTGTTAGACGGCTTGGCGCTGCCGCGTCTTTATCGGACTTGGCGGGCAGAATTGATCCGCCAAGATGGAGATTTAGATCACGGAATTTTCGTGGCTGAAACTGAAGACGGTAAGGCTTTGGGCTATGCAACGTGTGGCGCAGCAACTGGTCAGGCCACGGACATTCTCGGCGATGGCGAAATCCACCAAATTTATGTGAAAGCTTCCCATCAAGGTCGCGGGCTGGGTCGGGCTCTCATGTTGGCTTGTTCGCGCTGGCTATTGATGCGCGGTCTGTTTAGCGGCGGCCTTTGGGTCGTGAAGGGCAATGACAAGGCCCGCGCCTTCTATGAATCAATCGGCGGCGAAATGGCCGGTGACAAGCGCGATTCCATGCAGGGCTGGCAAATCCCGGTTGTAGGGTACACATGGTCAGACCTCTATGAATTGGCCGGCCTTGAATCTGAAGTGCCCAGCTGGCTTTAAGCTCGGACGAAATCCGAGATTAAATCCACTTGCCCAGTCGCGCGATCGAGAAAATAAGAACCGAAGACGCAACCATCAGGCCTGCGGCCCAATAGGGCCCTAGGGGGTCTTTGAAGACAGTCATAAACTCAAAATTCATGCCAAAGGCCGACGCCAATAATGTCGGCGGTGCAAACAGCAAGGTCACAACCGCCATCGCCTTCAAGGTCTCATTCTGGCGTGCGCCAACTAGACCCAGCATCGCATCTAAGAAAAAGGTGAGGTCATTGGTCAGGGCTTCGGCCTGACGCTGCAGGGTTTCAATATCGGTTGCCAAAAGGTTCAAGCGTTCTTTGGAAACGGACCAAGCGGAACCATGGGCCAAAACAAAACGCGACAAACGGGACAAACTCGACAAGGAATCCCGCGACTGGCTGGCCCCCGCCCCCAATTGACCCAAGCGCTTCAAAATCGTTTCCAAGCGGATTGCACGACGACTTACCAAGACCCGCAGGTTCAGGTCTTCCAACTCTTGCGCACTGGCGCTTAGAAAATCGGCAACCCGCTCCACCAGGCTCTCAATCAGGGCCAACAGCACGTCTGGCCCTGTCTCAACCTCAGCCAAATCAGCCGAGGCGCGCCCTTCATTGGCCTCAAAGGCGCGCAGCGGGCAGGTGCGGACAGTGATCAAGGCAGTCTTGGTCAAAAAGAAGCTGACGATTTCACGCTTGTGGGCAATATGGGGAAGCTTCGTCTGGGTTTCGGCTTCGGCTTCAGGTTTCGCGCGCGCCACGACAGTCGCGTGCAGGACCATCACGTCATTTTCAAGATAGAAGCGGGCCGACTCCTCTAAGGCCGCACGCTCAGCTTCTGAAGGGGCATCAATCCCAAAGGTTTCTTCGACCAATTGCTCCTCGCCGCGCGATGGAGTCAACAAATCGATCCAAATCACGTCAGGCGCTGCAAGGTCTGCGGCTTTTGGTTCGTTGAGTACCACAGGCCCCTTGGCGTGGCGGGATAAAATGCTCAGTGTCATGGTAACATGCTCTAGACCAATTTGCGGCAATGCCAAATTCTAAGGCTAGGCTGAACTCAAAGGCAGGCCAAAAGGCACAGCAAATTAGGCAACGTCGCGCACGCGGGTACGCTTAGCCACCGCACGCTCTAGAGAATCCACCACTTGGTTCGAAAGGTTGAGATCTTTGCCTGCCAAATCTAGCAATTGCTTCACAGCATAGCCATGCATCTCAACCATATCGGCCTCAAGCTTGCCTTGCGCCGTCGCGAGGGCAGCATATTTCAGCAAGGACATCGCCGCGCGCTCCAGCAGTCCATCGCGGATTTTCTGGGCACGGGCAGCAGTGATTTCACCAATCCGGGTGATTGCCGCGGTCGAGGTTTCTTCAAGCTCGTCATAGCCAGCAATATCGATCAAGATCTGCGCATCGTCCTGCATCCGATTACGCTCAACGTCGAACTCGTTCATGATGGCCATTCGATCGGCCTCCCGCCGCTTTAGGCCAGACAGAATCGGGTCGACCTTACGGCGGCGGCACGGACCAATATACGTGTCCGACACAATGAAGGGACGCTGCATATTAACTGCAGAATCAATACGTTCTGCGACAGCTAGGGTGGTGAAGGGCTTGGCCAAAAACTCGTCCACGCCCGCATCACGCGCCGCCATCAGACATTTCTTTGTACCAAAACTGGTTACCATAATGATCGGGATAGACGGATTGAAGCGCGGATTTTTTGACCGGATCTCTTGGCGAATGCGTTGCGCCAGACCGATCCCTGAAAGGCCCGGCATATTGAAGTCGGTGATTACCAGATCAATCGGCTCGGCCTGCAGGGTCGATAAAGCGCGATCCGAGCGATCCGCCGTCGACAAGCGAAACATGCCTAAGCCATTAAGAATACTGGTGAAAATGGTCCGGATATGCGTGTGATCGTCCACCAGCAGGATGCGCTTATTCGCGAAATCCTGCACTTTTGTTTCAGTCATTTTTCTGACAGACGACATCACACACCCAAATAACTTTGGTTGTGGATCTAGTGCCTATTCCATGAATTAAGGTTTAACCAAGTCACGGAAACTTGTGTTTCATTGCATCTGGACGCCAAATACTTCAGCAAAAATCTCATTCACCTAGGGCGTCATGCCAGCCTTCAAGGCAAACCCGTAGGCGGCCAATGCTAAGGGCTTCACGCGATCGGCATTATCTTGGGCGTGAGCGCTCGCGGCCGTGCCATCTCGAACACGACCGACAATCCCTTGGATAATCCCGGCTAAACGGAACATATTGTAGGCAAAGTACCAATCGATATTCTCAATGCTTTTGCGACCAGTTCCTTGGCAATAAAGCTCAATATAGCGCTCCATCGATGGAATACCTAAGGCTTCCAAGTCAAGCCCGGCAAGGCCGGAGCGCTGGCCAGAGGGCATGACCCAATTCATCAAATGATAAGTAAAGTCTCCCAATGGATCACCCAGCGTCGAAAGCTCCCAATCCAGCACCGCCAAAACGCGCGATTCTGTCGGATGCAGGATCATATTATCGAGACGGAAATCGCCATGTACGATACTGGTCGTCTCGCCTTCTGGCACACTCGTCGGCAGCCACTCGATCAAGCGATCCATTTCAGGGATTTTGGTGGTTTCTGAGAGCTGATATTGCTTGGTCCAACGGCTGATCTGGCGGGAAAAATAAGAACCTGCTTTCCCAAAATTTTCTAGTCCAACCGCTTTATAATCGGTGGCATGCAGGGCTGCTAAGGTCGCGATCTTGGCCTCATAAATTGCTGTACGCTGGGCCGGCGTGCTGTCAGGCAAAGAGCCATCCCACAAAATCCGACCGTCAACAGAGTCCATGATGTAGAAGATCGTGCCAATCACACTTTCGTCCATGCAGAGCCCAAAGGGCTTAGCAACCGGAAAGCCAGTTGGATAAAGGGCAGAAATCACCGCGAACTCACGGTCGACAGCATGGGCCGAGGGAAGAAGCTTCCCAGGTGGCTTGCGACGAAGGACGTAGTTCTGGGTCGGTGTAATGATCTGATACGTGGGGTTCGACTGACCGCCCTTGAACTGGCGAATTTCCATCGGCCCTGCAAAGCCTTCGACATTGCCTTCCATCCAAGCATGCAACGCCGGCTCGTCCAGCTGATAGCGTGGGTCCACAGGCTTCGTGCCACTGAAAATATCTGCTTCAGTATCGCTCATGGTGATGGCTCCCTAACTGATCATTCTTGTTGTATCATTATTTTTGGTCAGGCGAACTTTAACCTGCTTGCTGCGCAGGGGAAGGCTTTTTTCCAGCCCAACGACACCTAATCCAACTTAATGGCTTCATCCACCACGGTTTAGTTCGCGCCACCCGATGTCGCGGCGATGAAATCCCATCGGCCAGTCCAGCGCGTCGACAACCTGATAGGCAGTATCAACCGCGGCTTGCAAGTGGGGCCCAAGGCCAATGGCGTTGAGGACGCGGCCACCGGCAGCCCGCAGCTTACCATCTTCATCGCGCCGGGTGCCCGCATGCAGCAATACCCCGCGCGGGATTGCCGATGCGCCGACTTCACCGCGGATTTCAGAACCTGTGATCGGGTCTTCGGGATAGCCTTGTGCGGCCATCACCACCAAAGCAGCCGTCTGATCAGACAGGCGGAACTGGGGCGCAGCACCTAGCCTGCCCTGCGCGCACGCCATGAGGAGTTGCGCCAAGTCGCCTTCAAAGCGTGCCATCAATACTTGGCATTCAGGATCGCCAAATCGGGCATTATACTCAACCAGCTTGGGCCCCGTCGGCGTCAACATCAGGCCAGCATAAAGCACACCGCAAAACGGCATGCCCAATTTCTCCATTGCGGCCATGGTCGGCTCGATAAAGCGAGCCATGATATCCTGCACGAATTCTGGCGTTGCATGGCTGGTTGGCGAATAGGCCCCCATGCCGCCCGTATTTGGGCCACGTTCGCCATCAAAGGCGCGCTTATGGTCTTGAGCAGAGCCCAGATAGACTGCCTGCTTCCCATCACAGAGGGCAAAAAACGACACTTCCTCGCCCGTCATGAATTCCTCAATGACCAAGCGGGCACCAGCACCACCGAAACGGCCATCGACCATCTCATGGATCGCTGCTTTCGCGGATTGAAAATCTGGCGCGATCACGACGCCCTTGCCCGCTGCCAAGCCGTCCGCTTTGATAACATAGGGTGCCTTCACCGTCCCCAAGTACGCGATCGCCTCATCCGCAGAGGTGAAGGTGGCAAACCCGGCAGTCGGGATGTTTTTGGCCTCGCAAATGGTTTTAGTGAAGGCTTTGGAGCTCTCCAATTGCGCCGCGGCTTTTGTGGGGCCAAAGCAGGCAATAGACTTCTGCGCCAAGGCATCGGCGAGACCCGCAGCGAGGGATACTTCAGGTCCGACCACGACCAAATCAATCCGCTGCGCCACAGCTAAGTGCACCAGCGCTGCAACGTCGTCGGCGCTGACTGGATTAATAGGGGCAATCGCGGCAATGCCGGGATTGCCGGGGGCGACCAACAGAAACGTCACCGACCGGCTGTTATTCAAGGCAAGGGCGAGGGCATGTTCCCGTCCACCAGAGCCGACCAGCAATACACGCATCTTTCCCCCCCTGCCTGCTGCTAGACTGGGCTAGGCAGTAAGGCCGATGAGGTCAAGATCACGGCCCTTTTCTAGACGGCGCGATTGCAGCATTGGGGATCATTCACTGCGGCTGTTGCCTTTAATCGGTCCCGTTTTATTCGTAATGGGCAAGGTGAGGCTTTAGCGGCCCGAATTCGCTCATGATACGTGAACGATTTGGCTCTAAACAGCAGTGAGGCAAAACCACCGACCAAGGCGGCCAACGCACTGGATCTATGGGAAGCCGAAACGAGGGAACAGCTTGCGTACCAAGGATCTCGGGCCAATTGTGATTTCAGATTTGGGGCATTCGCGTCCCCACTTCTGGACCCTTGCGACCGTTGGTACCGTTCATTTGATCCTGTCAGCCGTGTTGCTGACTTCCACTGGCCCGCTCCTTGAACCTGATTTTCTCGACACTGTTGAGATTGTGACGCTGCCACAAACCGCCGATACGCGAACGAAAGCGCCAGCACCGACTGAGCCAACCCCAGCGCCAGTTCTCCCTATGGCAGAACCACCTGCAGAGACACTTCCGGCACCACCGCCACCGATCGAAGCACCAGTACCGCCGCCGACCCTAACACCCCCTATCCCCCCGCCGCCTGCCCCGACTAAGCAAGTCGCGCCGGACGTGCCCAAGGCCCCGCCGGTACTGTCTCAAGCCAATAATCCAAAAGAAGATGTGGCTCCTGCCCCCGTGGAAGAAGCTGCACCTATTCCCTTCAAGCCAATCGCAGCCCCCTTGCCCAAGCCGGTTACGCTGCGACCTGCTTCACCCATTCTGATACAACCGACACCAGAGGCGCTGCAGCTAAAAGGGCAAAGGCTAAAGGCCGCCACAGCGCCAGTTGTGCAAGCGACACCGAACTTGCAAGTGCCCGATGCGGTCGAAGAGGAAGAGCCCCCGCCCTATCAGCCAAGCCCCTTACCGACTTTAGCCCCTGCTGCTGCGCCAAATCTGCGCACCTTGCCCAACCGCCCGATCACCGCGACGCCAACGCAAGCCGCCCCGCTGGCTCTACCCAAATCGCAAGTCGCGCTGCCTAAAGTCCAAGTGCCCCAGATCAAAGCGGCGGACTTGCGGCTTCCTGAAGAACAAGCGGTTGCGAGTGCGAGTGGCGGTAACGCGGCAGCAGCTGGCGGGACGAGCGGCGGCGGCGCGACTTCTCAGGCCAGCGCGCAAGCGGGTGTCGGCACATCAGGCGGGGTCACGTCGCTTGGCGGATCCCTTGCCGGCGGTGGGGCGTCACCTTCTTCAGGCGGCGGGGGTCAGGCCGGTTCGCAGGCGAGTGCTGGCTCTAGTGGTGCCCTGCCACGCAGACCCGGTGGCGCAGGCGTTAAAACGGAATTCCCAACTGGGGTCGGTGGGACGCTTCTTTCCAAGATGGCCCGCACCGGCGAATGCGCGCAGATCAGTCGCGACCGAGATGGCAAATGCCCCGATTGGGATCCGATTGATGGCAGGTCCCCGCGTTTAGCCAAACCTATGCCTGTCGCCGTTCCAAAGGATGCAGCGCCCGGTCGTTATCCCTTGGGCAGCAACCCTTTACCTCTGTGCAAGCCCGGCACACCGCAAGCCCAATTTGGCTTGTCCTGCCTGCCGCGCGATGATGGACCAGGCATTCCCAAGCAATAATCCAGCGCTTGTTTTTTACCCCGTACCACCGGCATAGTGCATCATGATGCAAGCTTTTCTGGTATTTCTAGGCGGTGGTCTGGGCGCCGTTGCGCGCTGGGCCTTTGGCATGACTGCCGCACGCTGGCTGGGCATGGCTTGGCCTTGGGGCACGCTTGGCGTCAATATCTTGGGCAGTTTCGTGATGGGTATCGTCATGGCCACGTTGATGCGTGGCGGCGCGATGACTGGCGGGGCAGAGAATTGGCGGCTGTTTCTCGCCACCGGAATTCTGGGCGGCTTTACCACCTTTTCTGCCTTCTCACTCGAAAGCGCCCGCATGATTGAGGCGGGCCAGTGGGGCCAAGCAGGTCTTTACGGCCTAACCTCTGTGGTGGTCTCAATTGCTGCCCTGTTTGCAGGCATGGCACTTGGACGGCTTAACGGGTAAGAGAGCGCTATGTCATCTCCCATCACCCTCCCCGTTCGCGAAACCGACGGCGAAGTTCGCCTCGATCGGTTCCTGCGCCGCAAGTTCACCACCCTCACGCAAGGGCGGATCGAACAAATGATCCGCAAGGGTCAGATCCGGATTGATGGCGTGCGCGCCAAAAAGGCGGGCGATCGCCTCAGCCCCGGTGCGGAAGTGTCTGCGCCACAGGAAATCGTCATCCCAGAGAAGAAGGACGACGGCGTCGTCCGCGTCCGCTTAAGCCCCGAGGATGAGCGTTGGCTGCGCGATATGGTCATCCATGAGGATGAGGATGTCATCGTCCTGAACAAGCCACCCGGCATTGCCGTGCAGGGCGGTACGGGCATGACCAAGCATCTCGACAAGATGATGGAAATTTTTGCCATGGATGAACATGGCAAACCAAAACTCTGCCACCGCTTGGACAAGGATACCTCGGGTGTCTTGATCTTTGGTCGCAACCCGGCTGCCACGGCTAAATTGTCTAAAGCCTTTGCAGGGCGCAAGACCACCAAAGTTTATTGGGCCATTTGTTTGGGTACGCCCCATCCACTGTCAGGCGAAGTCCGCGGCTGGATGATTAAGGCCGGCAGTGCCAAGAACCCTGATAATGAGTTGATGCGGCGCGCAGCGCACGGGGAACCCAATGCGGTGTTCGCCATCACCGATTATCACGTCATCTCGAACGCTGGCACCAAGGCATCATGGGTGGCGCTTAAGCCTATTACCGGACGCACCCACCAATTGCGCTTCCACATGGCGGAGATGGGCTATGCCATCGCCGGTGACCCTAAATATGTGTGTGACCGCGAGCCTATTGGTGGCTTGAGCGAGCAATTGCATCTGCATGCGCGTGCGATCCGCATCCCCCACCCAAAGGGCGGGATTTTGAGCGTTACTGCCGACCTGCCACCTCACATGCTGAAAGCATTTGATGCGCTAGGCTTCCAGCAGTTTGAAGGTCGCGACCCGTTTGAACATTTCCGGGTAGATGCTTGACCCTTCGCTTTGCGGTTTTTGATATTGACGGCACCTTGGTCGACAGCCGCGCAATCATCACGGCTTGTATGGACAGGGCCTTTATCGGCGCGGGCCTACCACCACCCGGCTTTGAACGAACACGGCGAGTGATTGGCCTGTCTTTGGGGCCGGGCTTAGCCTATCTCGCCCCAGATGCCGATGACGCGCTGCGTCAGTCTATCCTAGAAAGCTATCGCATCGCCTTTTTCGACATGCGGCAAGACCCAGCCTTTCAGTCACCCGCCTATGACGGGGCCGATGCGCTGTTACGCAGCTTACTGGCAGACAATTGGGTATTGGGCATCGCCACGGGCAAGTCCCGTCGCGGGCTTGATGCCATGCTGGAGCAGCACGCTTGGGGCGATCTCTTCCAAGCCCATTTTTGCGCCGATGACGGTCCAGGCAAACCTCACCCGCATATGGTGCTGGAGAATATGCGCGTGGTCGGTGCCCGACCAGACCAGACCTTGGTAATCGGCGACAGCGAGCATGATATGGCCATGGCCGTTCAGGCCGGTACGACGGCAATCGGCGTATCTTGGGGCTTTGGTACGACCGAAGAAATGCTGGCAGCAGGCGCCGCGCGCGTTACCGACCAGATGGGGGAACTTGAGCGGGTCCTGAAGGGCTACGAATAGGGCAGCTAAGTGCGTTTCAGCGTTTCACGCAGAGCCTCAACTTCGCCCCGTAACGCTCTCATTTCATCTAGCAAAGCCTCTTCGCGCGCTTGGGCGTTTAGGGCAGCAGAGGCCACCACATCTTGGGCCTCATCCTGCATCGCCCCAACGACTACCCCGATAAAAAGGTTCAACACCACAAAGGCGCTGAACAGGATGAATGGCAAAAAGAAGAGCATTGCATAGGGATGGTTTTCTAAGACTGGCTTGACGATCTCGCCAGACCAGCCATCCAAAGTCATCAGCTGAAATAGGGTGTAAAGGCTGCGGCCAAGGTCACCAAAAGCTTCGGGCTCGGTTGCCGCAAACAATTTTGTCGCCATCACGCCGCTTACATAGAAAACCAATACCAGAAGCACGATGATGGACCCCATGCCGGGCAAAGCGGACAGCATCGCCCCCACCACACGCTTTAAGCTTGGGATGATGGTAATCAGGCGCAACACACGCAAGACCCGCAGCGCCCGCAAGACGCTCAGCGGGCCCGATGCAGGCACAAGTGCGATCGCAATAATGGTGAAATCAAACAGATTCCAGCCGGACTGGAAGAACTTCTGCCGATAGACGACCAGCTTCAACCCCAGCTCTGCGACAAAAATGGCAAGCAAAACCTTATCAAGCCCTATCAGGATCGGCCCCCACGTCGCCATAATAGCGGGTGATGTTTCCAGCCCTAAGATCACCGCATTGATCAAAATTAGAGCAGTTATCACCCACTCAAACGTGCGCGATTCAAGGGTCTTTTGAAGTTTGAGAAGCATGGGGAGGTTCCTTAAGCGCTCGCATTGGCGTGAACGCTCGGCTGCGGTCAAGCCTTAGCACGTTCAGGAAATTGTGATCAGGCGCACGAAACGCCTTCTCTGTCCCCGGTTGCTGGTCAGTCAGTACCAAACACAGTATGGGACCCGCTATGACGCCCCCAACTTTACCCCGCCGCTTTTATAAGACTGTCGATATCGCCCCGGTCGAAACCGGCTTTGCTGTGCGCCTTGATCGGGCGACGCCAAAGACCCCCGCGAAAAAGCCGCTCGTCTTGCCGACACAAGCCGCTGCCGAATTGGTTGCGGCTGAGTGGGACGCGCAGATCGAAAGCATCGACCCTTTCGCCATGCCAATTACCAGACTGGTCAATGTCGCATTGGACCGGGCGGTCGAGACACGCGCGGCCATGGTCGGCGAGATCGTCAAATATGCGGCGACAGACCTTGTGTGTTATCGGGCAACAACGCCGGCTAGCTTGGTTGCTGCCCAAGCCGCGGCATGGGATCCGTTACTTACATGGGCAGAGGCGCACTTGGGCGTTCAGCTTGTAACCACCATGCAGGCATTGGCGATTGATCAACCTGCAGAGTCGCTCGCCCGCATTGAAGCGGCTGCCCATGCACTCGACGACTTGCGCCTCACCGCCTTGGCCTTTGCCAATGGGCTCGCAGGCTCTGCCATTGTGGCACTTGCCCTCATCCACCGTCATATTGATGGCGAAACGGCCTTTCGCGCCATACGCGTTGAAGAAGACTGGCAGGCCGAACGCTGGGGCCGCGACCCCGACGAAGAAAAAATCGCCAATGCAAGGCGCGTTGACCTGATCGCGGCAGAGCGCTTGGTTTCAGCGCTCGCTTAACCCTCACCCCGTCCCCAAAAACACTTCGGGATCAACCTGATCAAACAAATGCAGCGCCAATCGGGCTGCAAGGCCACGTGGGCTGGAGAGCGTTGGGTCGGCGTCCACCAACACGCGCGCGTCGCGCTGGGCGATGGCCAATAGGTCTGAGTGGAGGGCCGCGTCTGCCAGCTTAAACGCAGGGATACCAGATTGGCGTAGGCCCAACAGGTCCCCCCCACCGCGCAGCTTGAAATCTTCTTCAGCAATGGCAAAGCCATCTTCGGTCTCGCGCAATTTCGCAATGCGCCGCGCGCCCATCTCGCTCAACGGATTGGCGTAGAGCAAGAGGCAATGGCCGGGCTTACCACCCCGCCCTACTCGTCCCCGAAGCTGGTGCAATTGGGCGAGGCCAAAGCGCTCGGCATGCTCGATCACCATCACACTGGCCTCGGGCACATCGACGCCCACTTCGATGACGGTCGTGGCGACCAGTATCTTCGCAGCCCCGCTACGAAAGTCCTCCATCGCTTCGTCTTTGTCCTTGGATGACATCCGGCCATGGATTAGGCGCACACTATCGCCAAACATGGCCTGCAAATCTACAAAGCGGTCGCTGGCAGCTGATACGTCTACCTTGTCGCTCTCTTCTACCAGAGGGCAGACCCAGAACACCCGGTCGTCTTTTTCAATGGCGCGACGGGCGGCTTCGGCCACTTCATCCAGCCGGTCGAGCGACATGGCGATGGTCTTAATGGGTGCGCGCCCCGGTGGCTTTTCGTCCAGGCGGCTGACATCAAGGTCACCATAGACGGCCATAGCAAGCGTGCGTGGAATTGGCGTCGCGCTCATCGCGAGCACGTGGGGGGCAAAACCCTTATCGATCAGGCGCCTGCGGTCAGCGACGCCAAAGCGATGCTGCTCATCCACGACGACGAGGCCCAATTGCTGAAACACGACGCCTTGTTGAAACAGGGCATGGGTGCCGCACACCGCATGAATATCGCCATTGGCGAGACCTTCCAGCACCATGCGCTTGTGACTGGCTTTATCCTTGCCAGTCAGCACTTCGAGGCGCAGGCCGATCTTGGCCATCAAGGGGGCGAGGCCAGCATAATGCTGGCGCGCGAGGATTTCGGTAGGTGCCATCAAGGCTGATTGCATCTGGGCTTCCGCCGCCCGAGCCATCGACCACGCGGCGACCAAAGTCTTGCCCGCGCCGACATCGCCTTGCAGCAGGCGTAACATCGGCGTGGAGGCCGCCATATCCGCCCCGATTTCGGCAAAAGCGCGGGTCTGGGCCCCGGTCGGCTGATAGGGGAGAGCGGCTAACAAGGCATCCGTGTAGGTACCTGTGCCGTGGATGGCGCGCCCTGGCGTGCGCCGCCTTGCGGCACCTGACAGCTGCAGGGCAATTTGGCGGGCGAATAGCTCATCATAAGCCAACCTGCGCCGCGCAGGCGTGCTGGGCAGGATTTCATCCTCCCCATCAGGGGCATGGGCACGCACAAGGGCTGCGCCAAAGCTCTCCCACCCTTCGCGTGCCACAAGGGCTGGATCGGCCCATTCGACAAGCCCCTCAGCCTTATGCGCCGCTGCGCCACAAATCTTCGCCAGTGTGCGATGCGAGAGGCCGGCGACACTGCGATAAATCGGCTCAAACACCACGCCCAGATCGGGATCATCCAGATTGAGGATACGCGAGGGATGGATCATTTGCCGCTCGCCATAGCGTTCGCTGATCTCGCCTGACACCACGCGGACCGCCCCTTCAGGCAAACGCTCGGTCAGATAGCGCGCATTGGGCTTGAAGAAGAGAAGCGATAAGAAGCCCGTGTCATCTGACACTTGGATTTTATAGGGCCGGCCCATGCCACCGGGCTGATGGCGCTCCACCGTCACTTCGAGGGTACATAGCCGCCCAAGCTCTGCTTCATGTATCTTCGGGCGATAGCGTCGGTCGACGAGGCCTGTCGGCAAGTGAAAGGCCAGATCGCGCACCGTCTCGCCGCCCGCTGCTTTCGCCGCCAAAGGCGCAATCTTGGGACCGACCCCGGGTAGGGTCGTTAAAGGCGCAAAGAGGGCAAACAGGCTTTCAGGACGCATGATGCCCTATGTTTAGCCGAGCTTGGCCCGCCGCGTCACGCGCCACTTTTAGCTTTCATCACCCGGATCAAGCCTTCTTGCGCGACACTGGCTACTAAGCGCCCATCGCGGGTGAAGATTTTACCCCGGTTCATGCCGCGTCCGCGCCCAGCCCACGGGCTGTCGGTGCAATACAGCAACCATTCATCCGCGCGGAAATCATCGTGAATCCAAACCGCATGATCAAGGCTCGCCGTCATCAACTCACCCCGCATCCAGCTCAGACCATGCGGGCGCGCACAGGTGCCCAGAAGCTGCATATCGAATTTGTCTGCCTTCAGCCAAGCCGCAGCATCAAGTGAGCGAAACTCAATCGGGCGCGGCGTCAAGAAGAAGGGGCGAAACCGCTCGGGCACCAGATCAATCGACTTCTGCCGCCATTCCAACTCAGACGGCAAAGACTCCGGGTCTGGCATATCCGGCATCTTATCTTGGTGGCTTAGACCCTGCTCCAGCTTATGGAAGGAAGCCGCCATATTCAAAATAGGCACGCCCTGCTGCTGGGCGATGACACGACGGGTCGAGAAACTGCCACCATCATAGTCGCGCACGACGCGGTAGACGACGGGGAAATCCTCATTGCCGGGCCGCATGAAGTAAGCGTGCAGCGAATGAGGCAGACGATCGGTGTCGGTCGATTTACACGCCGCCATCAAAGCTTGGGCGATAACTTGCCCGCCAAACACCCGACCCCGGCCGCCGTCCTTGCGCGCGCCGCGATAGAGGTCGGTGTCGAGCGTTTCAACGTCCAACAAAGTGGTTAAGCCATGGATCAATTCGTCGGGGGAGGGATGTTGCTCAGTCATGCTGCTCAGTTAGGACAATTGCGCCCGCGGGGGAAGTTCGCAGGTGCAGGAAAAGAAGGTCGTAAGCGGTAGGGTGCAGTCCTGCTGGACTGCACCATCTCTCGATCTGCGACATCAATATGGGGTGTTACCGTCCGCAATGGAGCGCGCAGCTCGTGCTGCGCATGCCAACGCTTATAGATGCGCAGCTCGTGCTGCGCGGTCCTTCACTCCCTCAACTTCTCCCGCCGCAGTGCGCGCCAAGCTTCAAGCTTCTCCACAATCCGCGCCTCGGCACCATTCTCGGTCGGCTGATAGAGGTCTTGCGGCCCCATTCGGTCTGGGAAGCCAGATAGCCCTGAAATGCCGCCCGGTGCGTCGGGATCATAGACATAGCCTTTGCCATAGCCCTGTTCCTTCATCAGCGAGGTGGGGGCATTGAGGAAACGCGCGGGTGGGGGTTCGGAGCCTGTTTGGGCGGCCAAGGCTTGTGCCTTCTTAAAGGCCACATAAGCGGCATTGGATTTGGGCGCGCAGGCCAGATGCAAAGTCGCTTGCGCCAATGCCAGCTCCCCCTCTGGCGAGCCCAAAAACTCAAACGCGTCGCGGGCAGCAATGGTGACGCGCAGTGCCGTCGGGTCCGCCAAGCCAATATCCTCGCTCGCCATCCTTACCAAGCGGCGGGCGATGAAGAGCGGGTTCTCGCCACCATGCAGCATGCGCGCTAGCCAATAGAGCGCCGCATCGGGGTCGCTGGCGCGGACAGACTTATGCAGGGCCGAGATCAGATTATAATGCTCGTCCTTATTCTTATCATAGGCCGGGGCGCGACGTTGCAAGAATTGGCTGAGGCCTGCACGGTCAAACGGTTGGTCAAAAGCGGCTTGAAACACCTCTTCCAACAAGGTCAAGAAATGGCGGCCATCTCCATCGGCAAAGTCCATCAGCGTCTGGCGGGCCTGTGCGTCCAAGGGCGCAGGGCGGCCATAATGGGCCTCGGCACGGGTTAGCAGCGTTTCAAGGCCTTCGTCTTCGAGGCGCTTCAGAACGAAGACCCGCGCGCGCGACAAAAGCGCGCCATTAATCTCAAAGCTGGGGTTCTCCGTTGTTGCACCTACCAAAGTGACCGTGCCGGCCTCGACATAGGGCAGGAAGCCATCTTGCTGGGCGCGGTTGAAGCGATGGATCTCGTCCACGAACAACAGGGTGCCACGCCCCGTCGCGCGTAATTGCGCTGCGGCCTCAAACGCTTTGCGCAGATCGGCGACGCCCGAGAACACCGCCGAAATCGAGGTAAAAGCCAGATCAGACGCATCGGCCAGCAAGCGCGCAAGGCTGGTTTTGCCTACGCCCGGCGGGCCCCACAAGATCATGCTGGACAGCCGCTTTTGCGCGACCATGCGGCCAATAGCACCGTCTGGAGCCAAGAGATGATCTTGGCCGACTATATCGGCAAGGCTGGTTGGGCGCAGCACGTCAGCCAAGGGTCGGTTTAGGTCTGCTTCCAGTCCCGAGGCCGCAAACAGATCGCTCACAAGAACAGAACCGCCGTGATTTGCTGATCCCCGCGTTGGATCGTGACTTTGCCTCGCTGGCCGCCGCTGAGACGGTCGGAGAGGTCTTGAGACGATTGGATCGGCTCATCATTGACTTGCAAGATGATATCGCCCGGGCGGAGGCCAGCGCGGGCCCCTTCCCGCGCGCCATCCACGGCAGTGACGATTGCGCCACGCGTGAACGGGTCTACCCCCTGCTCTTCTGCCAAAGCTGGATTGATCGTGGCGATACTCACGCCGTCAAAGCTGTGCCGTCCGGCGAGCACACGCGGGGTTTGGGTCTCTCCGGGAGGGGCGGAGAGCTTGCCGCGACTAGTCCGAACCTGGCCTTGGCGTTGGAAGGTAAACTCAACCGCTTCGCCGGGCTTTCGGGTTGCGGCTTGATATTTTAGGCCAGAATCATCGGCCACGGGACTGCCTGCAAAAGCGGTAATCACATCACCTCTGCGCAAGCCTGCTTCTGCACCGGCAGAGCCTGGATAGACATCCGTCACCAAAATACCACCCGGACGACTAAGCCCCAGCGAGCGGGCAACTTCTGCGTCAACATTCTGGCCTTTAATCCCGGTCCAAGCGCGTATGACTTTGCCGTCGGTGACAGCCCCATCGACCACGCGCTTGACCATCTCAGCCGGAATGGCAAAGCCAACGCCAGCCGAAGTGCCAGAGCGGGAAAAGATCGCTGTATTCACGCCAACTAGATCGCCATTCATATCTACCAGCGCCCCGCCCGAATTACCGGGATTGATGGAGGCGTCGGTCTGGATGAAGAAGCTATAGTCGGTAATGCCCACGTCGGTGCGGGCAAGGGCCGATATGATCCCGCCCGTGACGGTCTGACCAACGCCGAACGGATTGCCAATCGCCAGAACTTGATCGCCCACTTGGGCATTAGAGGTGTCGGCAAAGCGTAAGGCTGTCAGCCGCTCGCCCTTGGTGTCGATGCGCAGCACGGCAAGGTCCGTGCGCGGGTCTGTTAGGACGATTTTGGCCGGAAACTCCCGCCTGTCCCCCAATACGACGACCAATTCGGTGGCCCCATCGACCACGTGATTATTGGTGACAATGATCCCATCATCGCGCACCACGACGCCAGAGCCTTGGCTTTGGCTGGCGCGGTCTGGCATGCGGAAAGCGCCGCCAAAGAAATCAACCGCCACCCGGCCACGCTGGATCGAGCGCGCATAGACATTGACCACCGCCGAGGATGACTTGCGCACGATGGGCGCGTAGGAGGAAATGGCGTCGGACTTGGTGGCAGGAACCACTCGCGGCGGGGTTGGCGTGCTGGTTAGGGTGCTAGGGGCTATAGCGGCGGGTTTTTGGCCCGTGGCGACTTGGGCGATCAAGGTCACACCTGTGACGAGGCCCGCGCCCAACGCAGAAGCGGCGATCAATTTTAACATGCCGACCCGGCCTCCATTGGATGTCTGTTTGTTCATGGCTTCTATGAAGGCACCCTTCCTATGAACCGCAAGTGGCTCAATTGTGACAAATCAGTCAGACAAGGCAAGGGCCACGCAGATGTTACAGTGGCGCATCGCGCCATTGACCCGGTGCAAGATCGCCTAACGCCCAGTCCCCAATCTTCATCCTTACGAGCCGTAACGTCGGATGACCTATCGCCGCAGTCATGCGACGCACCTGGCGGTTGCGCCCTTCGCGGATCGTCAGGCTGATCCAGCAATCGGGAATGCTCTTGCGTACTCGGATTGGCGGATTGCGCGGCCATAGGCGCGGATCGTCGAGGCGGGCAACGTCAGCAGGCCGTGTCGGCCCATCATTCAGCACCACCCCTTTGGCAAGGCCTTCGAGCGCCTCATCTGTAGGGATGCCTTCCACTTGCACGAAATAGGTCTTGGGTAGCTTGAACTCAGGGTCGGCGATCCTTGCTTGCAACTTGCCATCATCGGTCAAGAGCAAAAGCCCCTCACTATCCCGGTCGAGGCGGCCAGCGGGATAGACGCGCGGCACCTCCACAAAATCCGCCAAAATCTGCCGCCCCTCCCCGCCCGAAAACTGGCAGAGGACGTCATAGGGTTTGTTGAACAGGATCAGGCGGGGCATGGGGGGCTTATAGGGTGGGTTTGCGGGATGGGTAAAGGAACGGCGTAGCTCCTGCTGCATGATCGTAAGCACTAAGAAATGGAGCGCGCAGCAAGGGCTGCGCCTGTTGACGCATTGGCTAAAGTGCGCAGCTAGTACTGCGCGGTCCTAAGCGCCCCACCCCAAAAACAAAAAAGCCGCCCCAGACAGGGCGGCCTTTTAATTCGATAGGTGCGCTAAAGCTTATTCGTCGCCAGCAACTGGGCCGGAGTCTTTGCCCTTGGCGCTGACGTCGCGGTCGACAAACTCGATCACGGCGACGGCTGCATTGTCACCATGGCGGAAGCCCGCTTTCATGATGCGCAAATAACCACCAGCGCGGTCGGCATAGCGTGGGCCGATGACGTCAAACAGCTTCTTGGTTTGGGTCTCGTCGCGCATGCGCGAAGCAACCAAACGACGCGAAGCCAAGTCACCCTTTTTAGCCAAAGTGATCAGACGCTCCAAAACTGGGCGCAATTCCTTTGCCTTGGGCAAGGTGGTCACGATTTGCTCGTGCTTCACCAAGCTGGCAGCCATGTTGGCGAACATGGCAGTGCGGTGTTCATGTGTCCGGTTCAGTTTCCGGTGTCCGTGACCGTGGCGCATTTCTATTTCTCCATCTGGCGACGTCTCGCGACGTTGCGTCTTGATTACATTTGGTCTTCGAACTTCTTAGCGAGTTCGTCGATGTTTTCAGGGGGCCAGTTTGGCGCTTCCATGCCCAAATGGAGACCCATTTGCGCGAGGACTTCCTTGATTTCGTTCAAGGACTTGCGGCCGAAGTTTGGCGTGCGCAACATTTCTGCTTCGGTCTTCTGGATCAGATCGCCGATATAGATGATGTTGTCGTTCTTCAAGCAGTTTGCCGAACGCACCGACAATTCCAACTCTTCCACACGCTTCAACAAAGCTGGGTTGAATGGCAATTCTGGGCGGGTTTCTTCCGTCATGGCACCATTGGTTTCAACTTCCATGACCAGACGGTCATAGTCGAGCACTTGGCCTTCGCGGGTGTTTTCCACCTTGTAGGCAACGCGCTTCACCGGGCTATAGAGCGCGTCAACCGCGATCAAGCCGATTGGCGCATCTTCTGGGCGGTTTGCGTCCGCAGTCACATAGCCCTTGCCGTTTTCAACGGTGAATTCCATGCGGATTTCAGCGCCGTCGTCCAACGTGCACAGAACTTGCTCTGGGTTCAGGATTTCGATGTCGCTACCGGCTTGGATTTCGCCAGCGGTGACTTCACCTGGGCCTTGCGCGCGCAAGGTCATGCGCTTTGGGCCGTCTGCATGCATGACCAAAGCCACGCCTTTGATGTTCAACACGATGTCGGTCACGTCTTCACGTACACCAGCAATCGAGGAAAACTCATGGACAACACCGTCGATCTGCACCGAGGTAATGGCCGAACCGCGCAGAGACGACAAAAGCACGCGGCGAAGCGCGTTGCCCAAAGTCATCCCAAACCCGCGCTCCAATGGCTCTGCGATCAGCTTTGCTTTACGCGCTGGATCGAAACCATGTTCAATGACCGTCTTATCTGGGCGGATCAACAGCTTCCAATTTTTTTCGAGCACCATGTAATCCTCTATATAGTCGGGGGCGAAACTTTGTTCGCCAAGTCAATAGTCAACCGAATGCGGGCCCGTGCGGACCCGCAACTGCCTCGCGATTAAACGCGACGGCGCTTCGGTGGACGGCAGCCGTTGTGCGGGATCGGGGTCACATCACGGATCGAGCTGATGATGAAACCAACCGACTGCAAGGCGCGCAGCGCGCTCTCGCGACCAGAACCTGGGCCGGACACATTGACTTCGAGGTTACGGACACCGTGCTCAGCCGCTTTGCGGCCTGCATCTTCTGCAGCTACCTGAGCTGCATAAGGGGTGGATTTACGTGAGCCCTTAAAGCCCATCATGCCAGAGGACGACCACGAGATCGCATTGCCCTGAGGGTCAGCGATGGTGATCATCGTGTTGTTGAAGCTAGAGTTCACATGAGCCACCGCATTTGCGATGTTCTTGCGCTCTTTACGACGGACGCGGGTGGTATCTTTTGCCATTGTGTCGGTTCCAGACGAAAGCCAGCGGGCTCACGCCCGTTGGGGAAAAATAAATTAGCGCTTGACCTGCTTCTTGCCGGCGATCGGCTTAGCAGGGCCCTTACGGGTGCGAGCGTTGGTGTGAGTACGTTGGCCACGAACAGGCAAGCCGCGACGATGGCGAAGGCCACGATAGCAACCAAGGTCCATCAAGCGCTTCACGTTCATCGAAACTTCGCGACGCAGGTCGCCTTCGACAACATATTCACGGTCAATGGTTTCGCGGATCTGGAGGACTTCGGCGTCCGTCAATTGGTTCACACGACGCTCTGCCGCGATTCCCACTTTTTCACAGATCTCTTGGGCTTTGGCAGCGCCAACGCCATGAATGTATTGCAGCGCGATCAAAACGCGCTTGTTCGTCGGTATGTTGACGCCAGCTATCCGGGCCACTTTGTCTCTCCATTCACAGCCCCACCCCCTTGCGGAGGATCTGCGCCGTGCGGTCAATCTATTGTTTTAAGGTCTGTTTTTTAAGGAACAAACCAAGAGGTGCGCAAAACGACGCATAACCAACCAGCCGGTCGTCCCAGTCGGTTGGCATGCGTCCTTTAACGGAAGAGCGCTTGTTAATGCGATGCCACACGTAAGTCAACGCTTCGCGCTGAAATCTGCCCCAAGCTTACAGCCCAGCTAGCGCCGTATCAATGGCGGAAGCAACAGCGTCCATGCTGGCCATGCCGTCGACTTCGCGCAACGCGCCCCGGTCGCCATAGAATGGCAAAAGCGGCGCGGTTTGGGTATTATAGGCTGACAAGCGTTTGACGAAGGTCTCAGGATTATCGTCAGAGCGGCCCTGATCTTCAAAGCGCTTGGTGATGCGAGCCAAGAGCTCTTTATCATCGACCACCAAACGGATAACCAAATCAATCCGCTGATCACGTGAAGCTAACAGGCTATCTAGGGCTACAGCTTGCGCGGTCGTGCGCGGGAAGCCGTCATAGATGAAGCCTGCAACACCGGGGTTCTTGGTGATCTGATCATCAATCAGTTCAATGACGATTTCATCGGAAACGAGCGCGCCTGAATCCATCACAGCAGCAACGCGCTGTCCCAACTCAGAGCCCGATGCACGGGCCGCGCGGAGCATGTCTCCAGTCGACAGCTGGACGAAGCCCCGCCCCTCAACCAAGCGCTTTGCTTGTGTGCCCTTCCCTGCCCCAGGAGGGCCGAACATGATCAAATTCATCATCTTAGTTTCCCCCTTTGGGATCGAGCTTAGGCTTTAGAACTTACCGTCCACGCCCTTTTAGCTTCGACCTTTTGATCATGCCCTCATACTGATGTGCCAGCATGTGAGATTGTATTTGCGCCACCGTATCAATTGTTACCGAGACGACAATGAGCAAAGATGTCCCACCCAGATAAAATTGCATGCCAAACTGCGAGCTGACAATTTCAGGGACAAGACAGACGATCACCAGATAGATCGCACCGATCAAGGTCAAGCGGCTCATCACCATATCCAAGTAATCGGCTGTTTTTGCGCCGGGACGAATACCCGGCAAGAAGCCACCCTGCTTGCGCAAATTGTCTGCCGTCTCCTCAGTATTGAAGACAACCGATGTGTAGAAGAAGCAGAAGAACAAGATCAGCAAGCCAAACAGCGCAATGAACATCGGCTGCCCATGCGAGAGCAGCCCCGCTGTGGTTCTGATCCCCTCTTGCAAGACGACCTGCCAGTCAGGCGCATTTTCCGGCAATTGACCGCTTGCCAAGAAGCCAGCAGCTGTCGCGGGCAACAACAAAAGCGATGAGGCGAAGATCGGTGGGATCACGCCCGCAGTATTGATCTTGAGAGGCAAGAAGGATTGCTCACCCGTTGTCATTTTGTTGCCGACTTGGCGCTTCGGATACTGCACCACGATGCGGCGCTGTGAACGCTCTACAAACACGATCAACACGATGGCACCGGTCAAAATCACCACGAGGGCCAGAATCGCAAAACCGGAGATCGAGCCCTCTTGGGCCAAGGTCAAAGCGCGGAAAATGGCCTTGGGCACTTCGGCGACAATACCAGCAAAAATGATCAAGGAGACGCCATTACCGATACCACGGGCGGTAATTTGCTCACCAATCCACATCAACAACATCGTGCCACCCGTCAAGGTGATAACGGTTGAGGCGATAAACATCGGGCCTGGATCAATCACAACACCGGGCGAGCTCGCCAAACCGTTGGCAATGGTCAAGGACTGGGCGATGGCCAACGCAACGGTCAGATAACGCGTGTATTGATTGAGTTGCGCACGCCCCGATTCACCTTCCTTTTTCAGCTGCTCCAATCGACCTGGGAAGGACGAGAGCAATTGGATGATGATAGAGGCCGAAATATACGGCATCACGTTAAGGGCAAACACAGCCAAGCGTTCCACCGCACCACCGGAGAACATGTTAGCCATGCCCAAAATGCCCTGCTGCGCTTGCGAGAAGGCGTTTGCAAATGCTTCGATATCAATGCCGGGGATCGGGATAAAGGTACCGAGGCGGTAACAGATCAAAGCGACAACGGTGAAAATGATCCGCGCATGCAGATCTTTGGCCTTCGCAAACGATGCGAAGTTCAAATTACGGGCAAGTTGCTCGGCTGCTGAAGCCATGGAACGTGGTGCCTTCCAAAAATGAAAAGCGCGCCTAAGCGGAAATCCGCCTGGCGCGCCGAAAAGAGGTACGCAATCCCCATATCGGGGATTGCGCATCAGACCTCAAGGGCTCAGGCTGCTTGCTTCTCAGCTTTGACCTTGCCGGTTAGGGTGATTTTGCCACCAGCTGCTTCAATTGCTGCGATTGC
>VYLK01000043.1_pt1 | contig 46661 bp, 40 predicted proteins | sample 5114321 | NCBI WGS metagenome assembly VYLK01 (sample SAMN12291792, study PRJNA351875) | freshwater metagenome | isolation source: freshwater lake | place: USA: Michigan, MSU2 Lake | collected 2011-08-16
CGACCCCGCCCGTCGCCCTGCGCCCGCGCCGGTTGTCGGTGACCCGGATCGAGGAATGGGTGCGCGACCCCTACGCCACCTATGCCCGCTTCATCCTTGGACTGGAGGCCCTGGCCCGACCCGACGAGCGCGTCGACGCCCGTCTGCGCGGCACCGCCATCCACGCGGCCCTGGAGCAGTTCGCCGAGGCCTGGCCGACCCTGAACCCCGCCACGGCCTCCGAAACCTTCGTCGGCCTCTACCTCGACCGGCTGCGCGACGGCGGCATGCCCGACGCCGGCCTGGCGCGCGAAAGCGTGCTGGCCCGCAATGTCGCAGCCTGGGCCGTCGGCTTCGAGGTCGCAAGACGGGCCGACGGGGCCGCCATCCTGATCGAACAACGCGGCGTCATGGAGATCGACGCCCCGCGCGAGCCCTTCCGCCTCAGCGCCCGGGCCGACCGGCTGGAGCTGCACGACGGTCGGCTGACGGTGATGGATTTCAAGACCGGCGGAGCCCCGAGCTGGAAACAGGTTCGAACCGGCTTTTCGCCCCAGCTGTCCCTGACGGCGGCCATCGCCCGCGCCGGCGGTTTTCCCGGCCTCGGCACCCCCGAGCCCGGGCAGCTGCTTTATGTCACGGTCACGGGACGCCGCCCGCCGGCGAAAGAGGTCGACCGCAGCGGCGACGCCCAGAGCCAGGACGCCCAGCCGGTCGAAGTCACGGTGGATGAGGCGCTTCAGGGACTGAACCGGCTGATCGCCACCTATGAGCGGGCCGACAAGCCCTATGTCTCACGTCTGGCCCCCCCGTTCGCCCAGCGCGCCTTCTCGGACTACGACCATCTGGCCCGCGTGCGCGAATGGTCGGTGGCCGATGAGGCAGAGACGGAGGAAGAATGACCCCGGTCGGCTCCATCTCCCCCCAGGCCCGCGCCGCCGATCCGGCGATCAACGCCTTCGTCATGGCCAATGCCGGGTCGGGCAAGACCACCACCCTGGTCGACCGGGTGGCCCGCCTGCTGCTCGACGGCTCGAAGCCGGACGCCATCCTCTGCCTGACCTTCACCAAGGCGGCCGCAGCGGAGATGCAGCGCCGCCTCTATCAGCGCCTCGGGGCCTGGGCCGTGGCCACCGACGACGACCTGCGCCGGGACCTCGGCAAGCTGGAGGCCCGCGACACCGGGACCTATGATCGCGACGGCCTGTCGCGTGCCCGCGCCCTGTTCGCCCGCGCCCTCGAAACGCCCGGCGGGTTGAAGATCCAGACCATCCACGCCTTCTGCGAACAGTTGTTGCGCCGCTTTCCCATCGAGGCCGGGGTGTCGCCCGGCTTCCGGGTTATCGACGACACCGAGGCCGCTGCGGTTTCGGCCATTGCCCGCGAGGCCCTCGCCCGCGCTTCCCTGAGCGGGGCCTGGCCGGCCCTGACCGACGCCTATGGGGCCATGAGCGAGACCCTGGCCCATGACGACTTCGAGACCATGTTCACGGTGTTCGAAGCCAGACGGGCCGCCCTCGGAGCCTATGTCGAACACGCCGAAAGCGAGGGCGGACTGGCCGATTTCGTCGCCCGCTCGGTCGGCTTCGACGACGCGGCCGGGGCCGACGCCGAGACCATCGAGGCCGCAGCGCTGGATCCCGCCACGATCGATACCGACCGCTGGCTCCGCGCCGCTGAGGCCCTCGGCCGCGCCAAGGGTGTCAAGGACAAGGCCCGTGCAGGTGCGATCCAGACCTTCGTCGAAGCGGTCCGGTCGGGCGGCGGCGGCTTCCCCGACCTTGCCGGCATCTTCCTGACCAAGGATGGCGCGCCGGCTGCCTGGTGCGCGACGAGCGCGGCGGCCAAGGCCGAGCCGGGGCTGACCGACTGGCTGGTCGAACAGCGAGACCGGGTGGCCGCGACAGCCGAGCGCCTGCGCGCCGCCCGGGTCGCGGCGGAGACCACCCACGCCCTGACCCTGGCCGGAACCTATGCCCAGGCCTATGCGGCCGCCAAGACGGCCACCGGAGCGCTCGATTTCGCCGATCTGATCGTGCGTGCCCGCACCCTGCTGACCGAGGGCGAGGGGCCCGGCGCGGCCTGGGTGCTGTTCAAGCTGGACGGGATCGACCATCTGCTGATCGACGAGGCCCAGGACACCTCGCCCGACCAGTGGGACATCGCCCGCGCCCTGACCGGCGAATTCTTCGCCGGAGACGGGGCCCGCGAGGACGGCCGCGAGCGCACCGTCTTCGTCGTCGGCGATGAGAAACAGTCGATCTTCTCCTTCCAGGGTGCCGCACCGGAACGGCTGCTGGCCGAGAGCCAGGGCTATCGCCGGATGGCGGGCGCGGCCGGTCGATCGTTCGAGACGGTCGAACTGCTGCAATCCTGGCGCTCGACGCCCGAGGTGCTGGCCTTCGTCGACGAGGTCTTTGCCGTCCCCGACCATGCCCAGGCTCTCAGCCCGGGCCGGGGCGAGATCGGCGACCGGGTCGATGTGGTGGTGCGCCATACCGCCGGGCGGGCCGACCGTCCCGGGACCGTGGACCTCTGGCCTGAGGAAAAGGACGACCCCACCGACGACCGTCGCGCCTGGGATGAGCCGCTGGACACCGGAGCCGGTCAGGGCGCGCGACGGCGGGTGGCCGAGCGGATCGTCGTCGAGGTTCGCGGCATCGTCGAAACGGGCGAAGGCGTCCACGCCAGGAATGCAGACGACCGGCAGGCCTGGCGGCCCGCCGACTGGGGCGATGTGCTGATCCTGGTCAAGAAGCGCGGCCCGATGTTCGAGGAAATCCTGCGCGCCCTGAAACGGTCAGGCATCCCGGTCGCCGGCGCCGACCGGTTGAAACTGGCCGAACACCCGGTGTTCGAGGACCTGCTGGCCCTCGGCCGCACCGCCCTCTATCCCGAGGATGACCTGACCCTGGCCGGTCTGTTGCGCAGTCCGCTTTGCGATGTCGGGGAAGACGGCGTGTTCGATCTGGCCCAGGGTCGGGCCGGTTCCCTGTGGCGGACCCTCCGGGACAGGGCCGAAGAACGGCCGGAATGGACCGCAGCGCGCGTCCTGATCCGCTGGTTCCGCGCCGAGGCCCGGGTCCGCGCGCCGTTCGACCTTTACGCCCGACTGCTGAACCGGCGCGACGGCCGCGGCCTGACCGTGCGCCAGCGCTTCATGACCCGGCTGGGCGGCGAGGCGGCGGATGCCCTCGATGCCTTCCTGGATCAGGCGCGGGCGGCCGAAGCACGCGGCGTAACCGACCTGGAGCGGTTCTGCGCCGACCTGGCCGCCATCAACCAGACCGTCAAACGCGAGATGGACGAGCCGCGCGGCGAGGTGCGGGTCATGACCGCCCACTCGTCCAAGGGGCTGGAGGCCCCGATCGTCATCCTGCCCGACACCATTTTCGACGAGCCCAAGGGGGATGCCCTGCTGGAGACCGGCGACGGCGGATTCCTGTGGTGCGGGGCCAAGGACCGCGACTGCGACGCCTCTGCCGAAGCGCGCGAACGGCGCAAGACGCTGAACAGGGAGGAGTCCTTGAGGCTGCTCTATGTCGGCCTGACCCGCGCCCGGGACCGGCTGATCATCGGCGGCCGCATCGCCTCGAACCGCAAGATCGAGAGCGTCGTCACCGAGATGAAGGCCTGGTGGGGTCCGGTCGCCCGGGCGTTCGACACGATGAAGGGCGTGCGCGACGTCCAGACCGCCTCCGGTCCGGCCCGACGGTTCGGGGCCGATCCCGTACCCATGGCGCAGGTCGCCGCGGGCCCGACCGTGGCAATGCCGCTGCCGTCCTGGCTGATGGCGGAACCGGCCCGCGAGGATGCGGACCAGCGGGTCGCCCCGTCACGCCTCGACGAGCCTGCCGGCACCCCCGCCCCTTCGCCCCTGGCCACCACCGCCGGGCCGGGTGCGCCGCTGGGCCGGTTCCGGCGCGGCGACCTGATCCACCGGCTGCTGGAGCGGCTGCCCGATATTCCCCCGGCCGAGCGCCCGGATGCGGCGGCAAGGATGCTGTCCCGGGAACGGGACCTCGACGACGACCAGCGGGCCGAAATGATCGAGTCCGCCTTCCGGGTCCTGGATGACGACCGGTTCGCCCCGGTCTTCGGGTCCGGCTCCCGGCCCGAGGTGGCCCTGACCGGTTCGGTCGGGACGATCGCCGTCTCGGGACGGATGGACCGGCTGGTGGTCACGCCCGACCGGGTGCTGGTCATCGACTACAAGACCAACCGCCCGGCTCCCGCCCGGATCGAGGACGCGGACCCGGCCTATGTGCGCCAGCTGGCCGTCTATGTGGCGATCCTCGGGCGTCTGTATCCGGACCGTCCGGTCGAGGCCGCCCTGGTCTGGACCGACGGGCCGCAGCTGATGGCGGTGCCCCGGGCGATGATGGAGGCGGCCCTCGAGGCCTGACCCGCGCACCCGTTGATTTGGCCGGCCGCACGCCCCACATCGGCTGTCGAAGCGCCGGAATCACTCCATGATGTCCCGCCGATCCGGAGAAAGATCCCCATGGCCACCGTCAAGGTCACCGACGACAGTTTCGAAGCCGACGTCCTCAAGGCGTCCGTGCCTGTTCTGGTCGATTTCTGGGCCGAATGGTGCGGCCCCTGCAAACAGATCGGCCCGGCCCTGGAGCAGATCGCCGATGAACTGGCCGGTCAGGTGGTGATCGCCAAGGTCAATATCGACGACAGTCCGATGATCCCGTCCCGGCTGGGCGTGAAGGGTATTCCGACCCTGATGCTGTTCAAGGACGGCCAGATGGCGGCGATGAAGGTCGGCGCCATGCCCAAGGGCAAGATCGTCGAATGGCTGGCGGAAGCCGGCATCGGACAGTCCGCCGCCTGAGGTCCGGGCCTGACACGGCCGGACCTTTCGGGATCCTGACTTGCCCGGCCCGGAGATCGGTGTTCTGATCGCGGCCATCACACTGGATGCCGGAGCACGATGATGCTGACCACCGCCCTGTTCGCCACCGCCCTGCTGCTTGACGGCGGCCAGGTTGCCGTCATCGCCGGAACGCCGCCCCCGGCCGAGGCTCGCCCCGCGAGTGCGCCTCCGGGTCCCGAAGGCGATACCCGCCGGATTTGCCGCATGGAGCGCGCCACAGGCTCGAACATGCAGCAGCGCGTCTGCCGCGACGTTCCCCGGGCCGGGGTCCAGGACCAGCAGACCCGGGAGTTCATGCGCTCGATGCAGAGAATGCGCATGCCCGACGAAGGGGCCATGGCGACGCCGGCCGGACCCAACGGCTGAGCTGTTCAGTCCGGCCAGGTCTCCCGGCTGGCACCCAGCACCTCGCCCGCCATATACAGTGAGCCACAGATCAGGACCCGGCCGGCACCGAGCCGCAGGGCCCGGCTCAGCGCCTCCTCGACCGAGGCACAGGCCGTCGCGCCGAGGCCGTGCCCTCGCGCCACCGCCGCCAGGGCCTCCGGCTCGGCCGCCGCCCCGTCGAACGGCACGGTGAAGACCGCCGCGCCTGACCGGCTCAGCGCCGCGAAAAACCCGCCGGCGTCCTTGTTGGCCAGAATGCCGACGATCAGGGCGAGCGGCCGGGGGGCCCGCGCCTGTCGCCCTTCGAGCGCGACAGCCAGGGCCGCACCCGCATGGGGATTGTGCCCGCCGTCCAGCCACAGCTCCGCATCGGCCGCCCGCGCCGCCTCGCCATAGGGGCCCGCCGTCAGCCGCTGCATCCGCGCCGGCCAGCGCACGGACCGCAGGCCCTCGGCCATGGCCGCTTCGGGCAGATCGAGCTCGAGGGCGACCGCAATGGCCAGCCCGGCATTGTCGATCTGATAGGGACCGGTCAGGGCCGGGGCCGGCAGGTCCAGAAACCGCTCCTGGTCCTGGAACGACAGGCCGCCGCGCTCGGCCCAGGCGTCGAAATCGACCCCCATGACCGTCAGAGGTGTGTGCACGGCCCGCGCTGCCGCCTCGATGACCGCCATCGCCGGTTCAGCCTGACGGGCGATCAGGCCGCGTGCCCCGGCCTTCAATATGCCCGCCTTCTCGCCCGCCACGCCGCCCAGCTCATTGCCGAGAAATTCCGCGTGGTCGAGGTCGACCGGGGTGATGACGCTGAGCAGGGGCCGATCGATGACATTGGTGGCATCCAGCCGGCCGCCGAGGCCGACCTCGACAATGGCCAGGTCCGCCGGGGTCTCGCTCATGGCCACAAAGGCCGCGGCCGTGGTGCTCTCGAACACCGTCGCCTCGCTGCCCCCGCGGTCGATGGCGGCCTCGACCCGGTCGAGGACGGCATTCAGGGCCTCGTCCCCGATCAACTGACCCGCCAGCCGGATCCGCTCGTTGAACCGCACCAGATGAGGCGAGGTATAGGTATGGACCCTGAGTCCCGCCGCCTCGGCGATGGCGCGGATAAAGGCGACGGTCGAACCCTTGCCGTTGGTGCCGGCCACATGGACCACCGGCGGCAGCCGGTCCTGCGGATCACCCAGCGCCGCACAGAGGATCCGCATCCGGTCCAGCGACAGGTCGATCCGCTGCGGATGGCGCTGCCTCAGTCTCGCGGAGATCGGGTCCAAGGCGATCAGGCCGCCCGGCGCTTCCCGCCCATCAGCATCGACAGGATCCGGCCCAGAACGACCGGCAGGTCAGCGCGGGCGACGACCCGGTCGACCATGCCCTTTTCCTGCAGATACTCGGCGCGCTGGAAGCCGGGTGGAAGCTTCTCGCGGATGGTCGCCTCGATCACCCGCGGCCCGGCAAAGCCGATCAGGGCACCGGGTTCGGCCAGATGCACATCGCCGAGCATGGCGTAGCTGGCGGTCACGCCGCCGGTCGTCGGGTCGGTCAGGACCACCACGAAGGGCAGTTGCGCCGCCTTCAGTTCCTGGATGGCCAGGGTGGTGCGGGCCATCTGCATCAGGCTGAGGGCGCCTTCCTGCATCCGCGCCCCGCCGGCGGCGGTGAAACAGACCAGGGGCACACCGCGCCCGATTGCCGCCCGGGCCGCCGCGATAAAGGCCTCGCCCGCCGCCATGCCCAGCGAACCGCCCATGAAGGTGAAGTCCTGGACGATCACCACCGCCTCGGTCCCGTCCAGGGTGCCGAAGCCGATGGCCATGGTGTCCTTGCGGCCCGCGGCCTTGCGGGCGGCGGCCAGCCGGTCCTTGTAGGATTTTCCATCCGAGAATTTCAGCGGATCTTCCGGCACCTCCGGGGTCTCGATCGGCTCATAGTCGCCGTCGTCGAAGGTGGCGCGAAGCCGGGTCGGAGCGTCGATCCGCATATGCCGGCCCGAGGGCGTCACCCACAGGGCGGCCTCCAGATCGGGGCGGTACAGCATCTCGCCGGAATCCGGGTCCTTGACCCAGAGATTGTCGGGCGTGTCGCGCCGGCTGACGATCTTGCGAACGCCGGGCGCGAAACGGCTCAGCCAGCCGCCGCGTTTTTCCTGGGGTTTGGGAGGGGTCTTGTCAGCCATGGACGCGCTTTAAACCGTTTCCGTGACCCGCGCACCCCGCACCGCGTCGGCGAGGGCCTTCACCTTCGCCAGAACGCGCGGGACGGCGGGTTCATTCGCCTCAAGGGCCGCCGCGACCTCGTCGACCAGTACCGAGCCGGCCACAACCGCATCGGCGACCCGGGCGATCTCGGCCGCGCGCTCCGGCGTCTTCACGCCAAACCCCACGGCGACCGGCAGGCCCGAGGCCTTGCGCACCCGTTCGACAGCGGGGGCGACGGACAGGGTCTGGGCCTCCTTGACCCCGGTCACGCCGGCGACCGAGACATAGTAGACAAAGCCCGAGGTGCGCTCGGCGATCCGCTTCAGCCGCGCATCGTCCGAGGTCGGCGTCGCCAGCCGGATCAGGGACACCGAGGCGGCATCCAGTGCATCCGACAGCGGCCCGGCCTCTTCCGGCGGGCAGTCGACCACGATCACCCCGTCGACGCCGCTGGCCGCCGCATCGCGGGCGAAGGCGGCATGGCCATAGCTCTCGATCGGATTGAGATAGCCCATCAGGATCACCGGGGTGTCGGCATCCCCGGCACGGAAGTCCGCGGCCAGGGCCAGGGTCCCCTTCAGCGTCAGCCCGGCCTTGAGCCCGCGCAGCGCCGCGCGCTGGATCGGCGGCCCCTCGGCCATCGGATCCGAAAAGGGAAAGCCCAGTTCGATCAGATCGGCCCCGGCAGCCGGCAGGCCGCGCAGGATCTGCAGCGCCTCATCCCGCGTCGGATCCCCGGCCATGACATAGGCCACGAACCCGGCCCGGCCCTCGGCCTTGAGCGCGGCGAAGCGGGCGTCGATACGCTGGGTCGTCATTGCGCCGGCGCGGGCGTCGCCGCAGCCGCCGGCCGGGCCGCACAGACATCGCCGGGAATGGCCGCAAAGGCCAGCCAGGCCGGTTCGGCCGGTCCGGGGACCCGCGACTCATCGGCAAAGGCCAGCATCTGGAAGCCGTCGCAGCCGCCTTCAGCACGGCGGCGCACATAGACGACCCGATTGTCTTCCCCGCCCGCAGCCAGCCAGTTCTGCAGGCGGAAGGCCTCGCTGTAGGTGTCGACCAGGGCGCCGATGGCACCCTGGGTGGTCATCACGCACAGGGCCTGCTGGGCCAGGCCGACCTTGCCGCCGCAGGTCGGGTCCGCGACCGCCGTCGGCAGTTCCGGAATGTCGACTTGGAGGGGTGCCGGGGTCTGCGCCGTCGCCGGCGCGGCCAGGAGGGCCGTCACCGCGGCCATCATCACGATCTTCATGCTCTACAACTCCACGCCCAGATGCTTCGCCACGGCGAAGATGTCCTTGTCGCCCCGTCCGCACATATTGAGCACGACATCCCCGCCCTTGCCCACTTCCGTCGCGATCTCGCCGATCCGGGCCAGCGCATGGCTGGGCTCCAGAGCGGGGATGATCCCCTCCAGTTTCGAGCACAGCTGGAAGGCCTCCAGCGCCTCGACATCGGTGGCGGCGCGGTATTCGGCGCGGCCGATGTCCTTGAGCCAGGCGTGCTCCGGCCCGATGCCGGGATAGTCGAGCCCGGCCGAGATCGAATGGCCCTCGAGGATCTGGCCGTCGTCATCCTGCAGCAGATAGGTCCGGTTGCCGTGCAGCACCCCGGGCCGACCGCCCTGCAGGCTCGCCGCATGGTCCGGGCCGTCCAGCCCGCGCCCGGCCGCCTCGATCCCGATCAGCCGCACCCCGGCGTCGTCGATGAAGGGATGGAACAGGCCGATGGCATTGGACCCGCCCCCGATCGCGGCCACCACCGCATCCGGCAGCTTGCCGCGCCGCGCCAGCATGGAGGCCCGCGTCTCGCGCCCGATCACCGACTGGAAATCCCGCACCATGGCCGGATAGGGGTGCGGCCCCGCCGCCGTGCCGATCAGATAGTAGGTGTCCTCGACATTGGTCACCCAGTCGCGCATCGCCTCGTTCATGGCGTCCTTGAGGGTCGCCCGGCCCGCCGTCACTGGCACCACCTCGGCTCCCAGCAGCTTCATGCGGAAGACGTTCGGCATCTGCCGCTCGACGTCCGTCGCGCCCATATAGACGATGCATTCCAGGCCGAAGCGGGCGCAGACGGTCGCCGTCGCCACCCCGTGCTGGCCGGCCCCCGTCTCGGCGATGATCCGCGTCTTGCCCATCCGCATGGCCAGCAGGATCTGGCCCATGCAGTTGTTGATCTTGTGCGCGCCCGTATGGTTCAGCTCGTCGCGCTTGAACCAGATGTCGGCGGCCCCGTAATGCGCCGTCAGTCGCTCGGCCAGGTACATCGGGCTGGGCCGGCCGACATAGTCGGTCAGGAAGCCGTCCAGCTCGGCCTGGAAGGTCGGATCGGCCTTGGCCGCCTCATAGGCCGCGTCCAGCTCGTGAACCAGCGGCATCAGGGTCTCGGCCACGAACCGTCCGCCATAGGGGCCGAAACGGCCCTCGGCGTCGGGCATGGAATACTGGTTCGGAAGGATGGCGTTCACGACGGAAGCTTTCACGCAGGGAGGCGGCGGAATTCAGGCCGAAAGAACGGCGCCGAGAAAGGCCGCGATCCGGGCAGGGTCCTTAACACCCGGCGCGGTTTCCACGCCAGAGGACACATCCACCAGGGGCGCGCCGGACACGGAAATCGCCTCGGCCACATTGTCCGGGGTCAGACCTCCGGCCAGGAACCACGGCCGGTCAAAGACCCGGCCGGCCAGCAGGCTCCAGTCGAACCTTGCCCCGACACCGCCCGGCAGGTGCGACCCCTCCGGCGGCTTCGCGTCGAACATCAGATGATCGGCGACCGTCGCCCAGTCCCCGGCCCCGGCGAAATCCTCTGCCCGGCGGATCGGCAGGACCTTGATGATCCCCGCCCCGGTCAGCAGCCGCACCCGCGCCGCCCGCTCGACCGTCTCCTCGCCATGCAGCTGGATCAGGTCCGGCTTCAGGATCAGGGCGATCTCGGTCAGCAGGGCGTCGTCGGCGTCCACCGTGACGGCCACGAGCTTCGCTTTTCCCCGCGCCCGATCGAACAGGGTCGCCCCGTGCAGCGGGTCGATGTGGCGGGGGCTTTTCGGAAACACCACCGCCCCGACAAAGGCCGCACCGCCGTCCAGCGCCGCATCCAGCGCCGCGGGCGTGGTCAGGCCACAGATCTTGGCGGCGGTCATGGGGCGATGACCTCGAGACCCAGCCCGCGCGCGGCCGCCGCCATATCGGCGTCGAGCGTGGCGAGTCTGTAGCCGCATCGAAGCGCCACGGCGACATGAAGGGCGTCGGGTGCCCTCAACCGCCCGTCGTCCCGCAGCAGTCGCCGGGCATGGGAATGGTCCGCATCCACAAGGGCGCAGACCGGTCGCCCGACGAGCCATCCATCCAGTTCTGACTCGAGTTTGCGTCGGGCCGCCGCCGTCAGCCGCCGCATCCGGACCTGTACGCCCAGCGCCGAGCTGATTTCCGCGATGGTCCAGCGGCTGAAGGCGAAGGTGTCCAGTTGTGCCAGCCATGCCGACACGCGCTCGGAGTGGCTGTCCTCGTGGAAGACAGAGAACAACACGCTCGTGTCGAGATAAATCGTCAAGACGCCTGTTCGTCCCGCATCTGACGCACGAGGGCCGGACCGTCCGTCGGGACAGTGGGTTTGACGCGGATCCGGCGCAGCCATTCCGCGTCCACGGGCGGCTGGCCGGCCTCCTGTTCCGTTGGACGGAGACGCGCGATCGCCTTGCCGCGGCGCGTGATCACGACCTCTTCGCCCTCGAGCATCCGGTCGATCAACTTCGGCAGATTGTTCTTCGCCTCGGCGACGGAATAGTGGGTCATGGTCTCATGATAGCTATTTACATGGCCATCGTCGAGCGGGCTGCGTCAGGTGAAGATCAGATCGATCTGCGCCGGATCCAGCAGCCGCCAGTCCCCCGGGGCCAGATCGTCCGGCAGGACCAAGCCACCGACCCGCTCGCGGTGCAGGCCCTCGACGTGATTGCCCACGGCCGCAAACATCCGCCGCACCATATGATAGCGGCCCTCGGTCACCGTCAGCCGCGCCTCCATGGGCGACAGCACTTCCAGCACCGCGGGCGACAGCGGCTTGTCCTCCCCCTCCAGCACCAGACCGCCGGCGGCAAACACATCCCCCTCGGCCCCGGTCAGTGGCCGCGCCAGGGTCGCGCGATAGACCTTGGCCACATGGCGGCGGGGACTGATCACCCGGTGCAGCAGGTCACCGTCGTCGGTCAGCAGCAGCAGGCCCGTGGTCTGTTTGTCCAGCCGGCCGATGGTCGAGATGGCCGGATCGCGCCGCCGCCAGCGGGGCGGCAGGACGTCATAGACCAGGGCCCCGTCCTCCTTGCGCGAACAGGTCATACCCAGGGGCTTGTGCAGCATCATCACCAGACCCGGCACCGGATCCAGCGGCTGACCGTCGATCGCCATCCGCCCCGGCAGGTCCGGCGTCACCGGTATCCGCCTCGACACATCGGTCAGATCGACCCCGTCCAGTAAGATCCCGCCCGCCTTGCCCAGCCGCGCCATCTCGGTCCGCGAGCCGTAGCCCATGGAGCCGAGCAGTTTGTCGACGCGGGAGGTGGGGGTTTTCATCCTTCGTCATCCTCCGGCGAGCGCAGCGAGACCGGGGGACCCAGCGGCGTCGAAGGCGACCTGTTCAGGCAGGCGGGTTCGGACAGCGAGCTCCCGGCAGTTTCGCGCTCACGCGCGCCGCTGGGTCCCCCGGTCTGCGCCGCTACGCGGCTTGCCGGAGGATGACGAAAGGAGGGCGGGCTCACTTCACCGCCTCGAACACCTTGTAGCCGCCGCTGTCGGCGATCATGTCGACCCGCTTGAAGGCGTCCTTCAGCTCGGCCTCATAGGGCAGGTGGCGGTTCGCCACGATCCACAGCAGGCCCCCCTTCTTCAGCAGGCCCGCCGCCTTGCGGATGAAGGCCTGACCCAGCCGCTTGTCCTCGGCCCCGCCGTCATGGAAGGGCGGATTGCTGACCACAAAATTCAGTTCGCCGACATCCTCCAGCGTCCGCGCATCGGCCCATTCGAAGCTCGCGCGCGGGTCGGTGATGTTCTTCTTCGCCGCCGCGATCGCCCGCCGGTCCAGATCGACCAGCCGCAGCGCCGTCACCGCCGGCGAGCCCAGCACCACCGTCGCCAGGGCCCCGTAGCCACAGCCCAGATCGACCCCCGCCCCCTTCAACGGCGGCAGGGCCTGGGCCAGCAGCAGCGACCCGGCATCGATCCGGTCCCAGGCGAAGACCCCCGGCTGCGACCAGGCGTCCAGCCCTTCGACCAGGCGCGGTGCGCCCGCGGCGATGGCTGCATCCAGCCCCGCCACCGTCTCCGGCCGGATCACCACGCAGCGCCGGTGGTGCGCCTTGGCGCTCTCGCCGACCTCGACGCCGAAGCCTTCGAGCTCCTTCTTCAGACGCGAGCCGCCCTTGTCCTTGGCCGCCATCACATCCAGCCGCCCACCGGGCTGCAGGGCCCTCAGCGCCAGCGCCAGCGTATAGCGCCGCTCCAGCACCCCAGGCGGGGCGTAGATCATGATGTCGTCCGCCGAGCCCTCGGCCACATCCTCCAGCGGCGTCGAGCCGGGGATCAGGGGCGAAAGCTGCGTCGCCGCACCGGGCGGGTCAAAGACGACGGGCGGCCGGCCATAGAGAAGGGATGTCATGGCGGCGCCTATAGCCGGAATGGCGCCAGACGCGAAACGCATGAGAGCGCTCCCACGCCCCATGACACCCCGGAACAAATGAGGCACAAGGCCGCCATGCTCGCCGACTCGGTCCTTTCCCCGCCTGCCCCATCGCCAGAGGGGCCGTCCCTGGCAGACGCCCGGGCGACGCTGGAGCGGGTCTGGGGCCATGCGGATTTCCGCGGACGTCAGGCCGAGGTGGTGACCGAAATCCTCGCCGGTCGCGATGTGGTCGCCGTCCTGCCGACCGGCGGCGGCAAGTCGGTCTGCTACCAGATCCCGGCCATGCTGAGGCCCGGTCTCGGCCTGGTCGTCTCGCCCCTGATCGCCCTGATGACCGACCAGGTCGAGGCGTTGAAACAGCAGGGGGTGGCGGCGGCCCGGCTCGATTCCGGCGTCTCCATGGACGACCGCTCGGCCATCTGGCGGCAGGCGCGGGCGGGCGAGCTGGACCTGCTCTATGTCTCACCAGAGGGACTGGCGCAGCCGCATCTGATCGATCGCCTGCATGATCTGCCGCTTTCGCTGATCGCCATCGATGAGGCCCACTGTGTCTCACAGTGGGGACATGATTTCCGGCCGGATTACAGGACCCTGGGCCGACTGGCCGAACTGTTTCCCGGGGTACCGCGGATCGCCGTCACCGCCACGGCCGACGCCCGCACCCGCGAGGATATCGTCCGCTCTTTGCGGCTGGAGAATGCGAAGGTCGTCGTCGACAGCTTCGCCCGGCCCAATCTGCAGCTCTCGGCCATCCCCAAGGAGAACGCCTCGCGGGCAAAGACCGATGCCGCCGTCATCGATCTGGTCCGGCAGCGGCGCGGCAAGTCCGGCGTGGTCTATTGTGGCAGCCGCGACGGCTGCGAACGGGTGGCCGAAGCCCTGCGCGCCGCCGGCACCCATGCCATCGCCTATCATGCCGGCATGGAGGCCCGTGACCGCGACCGCCGGCTGGAGCGGTTCCTGGCCGAGGACGGGGCCGTCATGGTGGCGACCATCGCCTTCGGCATGGGGGTCGACAAGGCCGATGTCCGCTTCGTCATCCACGCCGATCCGCCCGGCTCGCTGGAGGCCTATTGGCAGGAGATCGGCCGCGCCGGCCGCGATGGCGAACCCGCCGACGGCATCACCCTGTACGGCCCCTCCGACATCGCCTGGACCCTGAAGCGGCTCGAAGGCCGCCCCATGGCCGAAGAGGTCAAGGCGGTGCAGGTGAAGAAGGCCCGCCAGCTGTTCGCCATGCTGGACGGCGCGACCTGCCGGGCCCAGACGGTGCGCCGCTATTTCGGGGAGGAGGGGGCCGAACGCTGCGGTGTCTGCGACCTCTGCCTCGACCCACCCGCGGTCTTCGACGCCACCGTCCCGGCCCAGAAGGCCCTGGCGGCGGTGCAGCGACTGGGTGAGCGGTTCGGCAAGACCCGCGTCATCGACCACCTGCTGGGCAGGACGAAGGACGTCCAGCCCTGGGAGGCGGCCCTCTCGACCTGGGCCATCGGCGCCGACACCGGTCAGCACACATGGCGCGACATCATCGACCATCTGATGTTCGAGGGCCTGCTGGTCGAGGACCCCAATGAGGGCAAGCCGCTGGTGATGCTGGGCGATCCGGAGGCCGTGCGCGCCGTCTATCGCGGCGAACGGACCATCGAGGTGCGCGTCGCGGCCGCCCGGGCCGCCTCTGCCCCCCGCGAGCGCACCCGGACCGGTCGCAACGCCGCGCTGGAGACCCTGGACACCGACGTCCGCGCCCGGTTCGAGACCCTGCGCGCCTGGCGCCGCGATCGCGCCGCCGAACAGCGCGTCCCGCCCTATGTCATCTTCCAGGACCGGACCCTGCTGGAGATCGCGATCAAACAGCCCTGCGACATGACGGCGCTCGCGGGCGTTTCGGGCGTCGGTCAGTCAAAAATCGACCGCTACGGCGCAGCTGTGCTTGAGGTCTTGCGGCTCGGCGCGAACCTCGAAGACGAAGGCAGGCCGGAAACCATCATTGATCGCGCCCGCGATCTGCGGCGCGGAATGAGCCTCCCCGAGGTCCAGTTGTGGCCGCGATTGAGCAGCCGCAAGCTACGCGGTCTGAAGTTCCGTCGGCAGCACCCGGTCGAGCCGTTCATCATCGATTTCTACTGCGCAGAGGCACGGCTGGCCGTCGAAATCGACGGCCTCGGACACGAGCATCCCGAAAGGATCGCGAAGGATCGCCAGCGAGATGCGATTCTTCTTGAGAAGGGCATACGGACGCTGCGTATCGCCGCCCGGGACGTCTTCGAGGACATGGACGCGGTACTCGACAGAATCGCCCGCGCCGCCGGTGCAGCAAATTGAGCCTTCTCCCGTTCACGGGAGAAGTGTCCCGGCCTCGGGCGCAGCCCGAGCAGGGACGATGAGGGGATTTCTTCTTTCTTGACGGACACACCCCCCATCGTCGCTGGAGCGCTACGCGCTCGACGCGACACTTCCCCCGCAAGCGGGGGAAGGCATTAACGGCGCAGACCATCGTTCGCTGGTTAAGCTCCGCGCAAGGTCTTGGAAGGGCGGCCTTAAACTTTCGCCCTCACATTCGACCGGTGATCTCCAGCCGTACCCCGTCCCCGATCGACAAACTGGCCGTCGCCGTTGTGCATCAGCCCGAACGCGCCATTCCTGCGCCGGTGGGGGCGCGCGAGGAATCGCTGCGACTGCTGCTTCAGACGGCCGCCGATTCCGGCGTGACCCGTGTCGCGACCCGGCCGGATGGCGACGGTGAACGCTGGCTGGGCCAGGCCTGGCCCTTCCCCTCTCCTTTCCAGGTCTCGGTCTGCACCGTATCGGTCAACGACGGTGTCGACCGCGTCGAGGCCCGCGCCCGCCGCTCGCTGGAACGGCTCGGTCTGCCGCGCGGTGACCTGCTGCTGGTCTCCAGCGCCAGCGACCTGGCCGGGGCCGAGGGCCGCGCCCTCTGGGACCGGCTGCTGGCCCTGAAGGACCGCGGCCTCTACCGCCGCATCGGCTTCTGCGCGACGATCGAGGACGGCCCGGCCCTGCTGGCCCGTCGCTTCCAGCCCGATGTGGTGCAGCTGGGCTGCAACCTGCTCGACCAGCGCGCCCAGCACACCGGCGTCCTCGCCGAACTGGCGGCACTCGAGGTGGACATCCATGCCGCCTCGGTCTTCGCCGACGGACTGCTGTTCATGAGCGGCGAGGCCCTGCCGCTCGAAATGCACCGCCATGCGCCGACCCTGTCGCGCATCCGGCGCCGTCTGGCCGAAGCCCGCGTCGATCCGATGCAGGCGACCCTCGCCTATGCCATGGGCCTGCCCGAGGTGACGGCCGTCGTCGCCAGCATCGCCTCGGCCGCAGAACTTCGCGCCGTCATCGCCGCCACGCATGCCACCACGCCCGACCTCGACTGGGCCACCATGCAGCTTGAGCCGGCAAACAGCGCCGCCGGTTCCCGCCGGATCAATAGCGCAGCCTGATCCCCACGAAGCCGGACCGGCCCGGCTCCCCATAGCCGAACACCTGCTGGTAGCGGCGGTCGGCCAGATTCTCGAGCCGCAGGGTCAGGGTCGCCGCCTCGCTCAGGGCCCAGGACCCGTTCAGGTTCGCTGTGATGAAGCCCGGCCGGATACCGCCCGCATCGTCCTGATCGCCCTCGCCCCGAAGGGTCAGCGCGCCCGACAACCGCGTTCCGGTCCAGCCGAGGGTCGCCGACCCCGACCGCTCCGGCACCCGCAGCAGCCGCGCCCCGGTTCTCTCGTCCCGCGCATCGGTCCAGGCCCCGGCCAGGCTCAGGTCGAAGCCCTGCCCCAGCCGCGCACGGGCCTCCAGTTCGACACCGTCGGTCAGGGTCCGCGCGACATTGACGTAGACGCTCTCGAACGTCCCCGGATCGAAGACATAGGTGATCTGGTCCTCCACGCGGAGACGATAGACGGTAGCCCTTGCCTCGATCCGCCCGTCCGCCGGGGCCCAGCCGATGGCAGCTTCGTAACCATGCGCGGTCTCGGGCCGCAGCGTCGGGAACGGCCGGGACGAGACGCAGAAGTCGCACACGGCCTGGCTGATGGACGGGGCCTTGAACCCGGTCCCCCAGGCCGCCGACAGGATGAAGCCCGCGCCGGCGTCCAGGGTCCCCGAGACCCGGCCCGTGACCTTCGCGCCGAAGTCGTCGGTGTCATCGAACCGCACGGCCCCGGTCAGATTGAGCCGCTCCGTCGGTTCGATCCGCGCCGTGGCGAAGGCCGAGGTCGTGCCCAGCTGTTCGGTCCGCCCCGTGGACAGAGTGCCCCGGCTCTCCTCCCGTTCGGCACCGATGACGAAATCCAGACCCCGGAAGGTGCCGTCCGCCTGCCAGCGCAGGGCCTGTCGGTCCGCCTCAAAGGCCGAGGGGAAGGCCGAGACGGTCTGACGTGCGATGTCCGAGGCCGACAGGCTGAACTGGTGCTGAAGGCCGGACGCGTTCAGGCGCAGGCGGCCGAAACCGGACCATTGCCGGCTCGACTGGGTATCCGACGTGTCGGCCAGGGCATAGGCCGGCGCGGGGAAGCCGTCGAGGTCAGCGTCGCTGTCGGTCCAGCGCAGCGCCCCGTCGACCGCCACGTCCGCGGAGACGGCAAAGCGGCCGCGAACCCCCGCCGTGGTCGAGGCAAGGCCGTCGGCCTCCGGATTGCCGTCGGCCTCGTCCGCCGCCGAAATGCCGTCGGTGCGAAAGTGCGAGACCCAGGCCCCGAAGCCGTAGCGCCCGGTCGAGACCCCCGCCGCCAGCCGGCCCCGGACCGTGTCGAACGACCCCGTCTCCCACTCGGTCGTGAGGCCGTCGAGGTCGCGGGTGGTGAAGGCGATCACCCCGCCGATGGCGTCGGAACCCCACAGGGACGACTGCGGCCCGGACAGCACCTCGATCCGTTCGATATCGGACAGGTCGAAACCCGAGAAGTCGAAGGCGCCGTTGATCTCGGCCGGGTCATTGACCGGCACGCCGTCGACCAGGACCAGGGTCTTGCCCGGCGAGGCCCCGCGTATCCGCACCTGGGCAACCCCGCCGAAGGCCCCCGACCGGACCACCGACAGGCCGGGGATGTCACCGAGAATGTCGGCGGCGAAGGTCACACCGCGCTGATCGAGGGTGCGCCGGTCAATCACCCGCGCGCCGGGCGTCCGGGTGACGATGGCCGACAGCCGGGTGGCGGTGACGATCACCTCGGGCAGGGTGCCGTCCGGACCGTCGACCGTCCGGCCCCATGCAGGCACGGGCAGGAGCACGGCCGCGGCCGTGGCAAGAAGGATGGATCGCGTCATGACGCGGGCCTCCGTCGCCCCGCGCTGGCGCTGCGCGGGGCGTGTGACAGCGACCGACCCGCCCCCCGGAAGGGAGACGGCGCTGGGGTCGGGTCGCTTCAACGGAACAATCATCCGCGCAAACGGAAGTTTGGCCCCACGCCTCTGTCTGGTCCCGGACAGCGGACGAGCGACATCGGCGGCCAGGTCTCCTGGCTTGCGGGTCAACAATCGGGGTCCACGCCTTCCCGGTTTCCCAGTGGCGCCGGAAGCGAACTTCCGGATCGGACGACAATCTCGCCGCCTACAGTTGCGGGCACAGCCGCGGTGTTAGACCGCGTTCCCTTAACCGCCTGTGGCGCTTGTCGCAGGCTGACGGGCCCTGTGCAAGGACGCGCCATTCCGCTTGAGCGCGCCCCCGCAATCCTTCACCCTGTGGCGTCACCATGAACGCCCCCCTCGTCCACCCTCCGACAGCCGACACCGTCCCGTCCAGCGAGGGGACGACGCCGGTCATGGCGCAATTCCTGGCGGCCAAGGCCAACCAGCCCGACGCCATCGTCTTCTTCCGCATGGGCGATTTCTACGAGCTGTTCTTCAAGGACGCCGAGATCGCCTCCCGGGCCCTGGGCATCACCCTGACCAAACGCGGCAAGCACCAGGGGCAGGACATCCCCATGGCCGGCGTGCCGGTGCATGCGCTGGACGGCTATCTGGCGCGGCTGATCCGCCAGGGGTTCAAGGCGGCCATCTGTGAGCAGATGGAAGCGCCGTCCGAGGCACGAAAGCGCGGCTCCAAGGCCGTGGTCCACCGCGACATCGTGCGCGTCGTCACACCCGGCACCCTGACCGAGGACAGTCTGCTGGACGCGCGCGGGGCAAACCGTCTGGCCGCCGTCTCGGTGCGCAAGGGCCGGGCCGCCGTCGCTGTGGTGGAACTGTCGGCCGGATCGGTCGACGCGGTCGCCTGTTCGCTGGAGGACCTTGGAGCCACCCTCGCTTCGTTCCGGCCCTCGGAAGTGCTGGTGCCCGACCGGCTGTTTTCGGACGAGGCGACCAAGGCCGCGCTGGACGGATCCGGCGGCGTGGTCCAGGCCCTGCCGCAGGCCCTGGCGGAGCCGGTCGGGGCCCGGGTGCGGGTCGAGCGGCTTTACGGCGTCGCCTCGCTGGACGGCTTCGGCACCTTCGAGGAGGCCGAGGTTTCGGCCCTGGGCCTGATCGCGGCCTATCTGGAGACGACCCAGGCCGGCAAGATCCCGGCCCTGTCGCCACCGCACCGGTCGGGCGACAGCGGCTTCCTGGCCATCGACCCGGCGACCCGGCTGAGCCTCGAAATCGACCGCACCCAGCGCGGTGAACGCGAGGGCTCGCTGCTGGCCTGTATCGACCGCACCGTCACCTCGGGCGGGGCCCGTGCCCTGGCCGAGCGGATCGCCCGGCCGCTCTGCGACCCCGCCGCAATCAATCATGGACTCGATGCGGTCGAATGGCTGCTGACGCGGCGCGACCTGCGCCGCGACCTGCGTGACGGACTGAGGGCCTCATCGGATGTGGCCCGTGCCGTGTCGCGACTGGTTCTGGGCCGCGGCGGACCGCGCGATCTGGCCGCCATCCGCACCGGCCTGTCGATCGCCGAGGGAATCGCCGGCCTGTTTCCGCCGGCGCGCGAGCCTCTCTCCGGCCCGCCCGCCCGGCTCGTCGCCTGTCTCGACCGGCTGGCCCTGTCGCCCGACCTCGGGCGGCTGCTGGCCGATCTGGCGCAGGGCCTGGTCGCCGAGCCGCCACATCTGGCCCGTGACGGCGGCTTCGTCGCCCCCGGCTATCGCCCCGAACTGGAAGAGGCCCGTCGCCTGCGCGACGACAGCCGCCGCGTCGTCGCCGACCTCGAGGCCCGCGCCGTGGCCGAGGCCGGCGTGCCGTTCAAGGTCCGTCACAACGCCGTGCTCGGCTATTTCCTCGAGACCAGCGCCAGGGCCGCCGAGCCCCTGCTGCGGCCGACGGGCGAGAGCCCCTTCATCCACCGCCAGACCCTCGCCAACCAGGTCCGCTTCACCACCGTCGAACTGTCCGAGCTGGACGCGAAGATCAGCCAGGCGGGATATCGGGCCCTGGCCATCGAGGGAGAGACCTTCGAGACCTGGCGGACGACGGTCCAGGCCCAGGCCCGGCAGCTGCAGGCCGTGGCCGAGGCCCTGGCCGAGCTCGACGCCCATGCCGCCCTGGCCGAATGGGCCGAGGAGGTCGGCGGCGTTCGCCCCGTCATCGATGATTCGTTCTGTTTCGATGTCACCGCAGGCCGTCACCCGGTGGTCGAGGCGGCGGTCAGGTCCCAGGGCGACCCCTATACGCCCAATGACGGCCGGCTGGACGGTTCCGGTGCGGCCGCCTCGCGGCTGTCGATCGTGACCGGGCCGAACATGGCGGGCAAATCGACCTTCCTGCGCCAGAACGCCCTTCTGGTCGTGCTGGCCCAGGCCGGTGCCTTCGTTCCGGCCAAGGCCATGCGGCTGGGCGTGGTCGACCGGCTGTTCAGCCGCGTCGGCGCCGGCGATGATCTGGCGCGCGGGCGCTCCACCTTCATGACCGAGATGGTCGAGACGGCCGCCATCCTGACCCAGGCGACGGACCGGAGCTTCGTCGTGCTGGACGAAATCGGGCGCGGCACAGCCACCTATGACGGACTGGCCATCGCCTGGGCCGTGGCCGAGGCCCTGCACGACCACAACCGCACCCGCACCCTGTTCGCCACCCACTATCATGAGCTGGCCGGGCTGGAGACGCGGCTGGCCCATGTCTGCAACCTGTCGATGGCCGCGCGGGAATGGAACGGTGATCTCGTGTTCCTGCACGAGGCCCGTCCTGGTGCGGCCGACCGCTCCTATGGCGTCCAGGTCGCGAAACTGGCCGGGGTCCCCGCCGCCGTTGTCAGCCGCGCCAGCGAGGTGCTGGACCGGCTGGAAGGCGAGAAGGCTGCAGCCATCAGTCTGGATGACCTGCCGCTGTTCGCCGTCACGGAGCCCGCGCCACCCCCGCGGTCTTCGGCCGTCGAGGACGCTCTGCAGGCCATCGAGCCCGACGAAATGTCGCCGCGCGAGGCGCTGGAGGCCCTTTATCGCCTCAAGGGTCTGGGCCGCCGGTGACCGATGCCCTGGACGACCGGCTGATCGAGGCCGCGTCTGCGACCGATGTGCGCAGGGCCGTGGCGGCCATTCTGAAGGAGTCCTTCGACGCCGCCCGCGTCCGCATTGCCCGTCGTCTCGACGCGGGCGGTGAAGGGGTCGAGGTGGCGCGGCTCTATTCAACAGCCGCAGACGACCTGCTGACAGCGCTGTGGCGGTTCACCACCGACACCCTCTATCCCGCCGCCAATCCGAGTGAGGCCGAGCGGCTGAGTCTGATTGCCGTCGGCGGATACGGGCGGGGTGTGCTGGCCCCCTTTTCGGACCTGGATCTGCTGTTCCTGCGCCCGTGGAAGTCCATCCCGCGCACCGAACAGGTGATCGAGTTCATGCTCTACGTCCTTTGGGACCTGGGCATAAAGGTCGGCCAGTCGGCACGTTCGGTCGACGAGTGTCTGGCGCTCGCGAAATCAGACATGACTGTGCGCACGGCCCTGCTGGAAGCGCGCGCCCTGGCCGGGGATGACAGACTGGCCGCCGACTTCATCGCCCGCTTCCGCGCCCAGTTGGTCAAGGCCGACCCCCGGCACTTCATCACTGCAAAGCTGGAGGAACGCGACGTCCGCCACCAGAAGTCCGGCGCGGTGCGGTATCGGGTCGAGCCCAACGTCAAGGACGGCAAAGGCGGCCTGCGCGACCTCAACACCCTGTTCTGGATCGCCCGGTCACTGGCACCGGACAGCCCGCTGGGTGCGCGGGTAATGGAAGGCCTGCTGACCGCCCGTGAACGCCGGACCTTCGAGGAGGCCTTCGACTTCCTGTGGCGGGTCCGGGCCCATCTGCACCTTACGGCGGGGCGGCCCGAGGAAAAACTGACCTTCGACCTTCAGCCTGAGGTCGCCCGACGCATGGGCTGGCGCGGACGCGGGGACGAGCCGGCGGTGGAGCGGTTCATGCGCCGCTATTTCCTCGTGGCCCGAGACGTCGGCGGCCTGACCCGGGCCCTGTCTGCCAAGCTTGAAGCGCGCCAGCAGAAGTCGACGATGAGTCTGTCGCGACTCATTCCTGGCCGCAAACGGAAGCTCGGCGTCGAAGGATTCATCGAGGACTCCGGCCGCCTGTCCGTCACCGGCCCCGAGGTGTTCACCGCCGCGCCCGAAAAACTGCTGATGCTGTTCCGCACGGCGGATGAGCACGACCTCGACCTGCACCCGGACGCCTTTTCGGCCGTCAGCCGATCCCTGTCGCTGGTCACGCCCTCCCTGCGGCGCGACCCGGAAGCCACGCGCGCCTTCCTCGACATACTGGCGCACGGCCAGCGGCCCTATCGGGTGCTGAGCCTGATGAACGAGACCGGTCTGCTGGGCCGGTTCCTGCCCGAATGGGGCCGGATCGTCGGCCAGACCCAGTTCAACATGTATCACGCCTATACGGTGGACGAGCACACGCTGCAGGCCATCGGCATCATCAATGATATCTGGCGCGGCAAGCTGAAGGCCGACCATCCCTCCTCATCCGAGATCGTGCACCGGATTGACGATTTCGAGGCCCTGATGCTGGCCATGCTTCTGCACGACGTCGGCAAGGGCGGTGACCGGGGGCAACTCGAGGACGGTGCCATCGCCGCGCGTCGCGCCTGCGACCGGCTGGGGCTCGATCCGCGGCGGACCGAGTTCGTGGTCTGGCTTGTGCGCAACCACCTCGCTCTCAGCGACTATGCCCAGAAGCGCGACGTGTCGGACCCGGCGACCGTCAAGGCCTTCACCCGACTGGTAGGGGATCCGGAGCGGCTGCGGACGCTGCTGATCCTCACTGTGGCCGACATCCGCGCCGTCGGGCCGGGTGTCTGGAATGCCTGGAAGGGCAACCTCATCCGCGACCTGTACCAACGCACCGAAGGCGTGTTCCGCGGGGAGGATGTGACCCACGCCGACCCGCTGGACGACTATCCCGACCTGGTCGCCCGGGCCCGGTTGAAGGGGGCCGCCGCCGAGGTCCTGATGGTGCGGGATGACGAGGCGGGGGAACACCCCGCCACCCGCGTCGCCGTCGCCGCGCGCGACCGGCCGGGGCTGTTCGTCGATCTGGCCGGTGCCCTTGCCGGCGCCGGGGCGGATGTCGTCGGTGCCCGGGTCGCGACCGCCGCGGACGGCACGGCCCTGGACGTGTTCGAGCTCCAGGACGGCGGCGGTGCGCCCTATGGCCAGGCCGAGCCGCGGCGGCTGACCCGGCTCATTGCCACACTGGAGGCCTCCGCACAGGGGGGTGTCCGGATCGCGCCGGCCCCGGTTGCAACGCCCAGTCCGCGTCGGGCCGCCTTCGACGTCCGGCCGACCGCCATTGTCGATCTGGATGAAAGCCCCGACGCCGCCGTAGTCGAGGTGTCCGGTGCCGACCGGCCGGGTCTGCTGGCCGACCTCGCGCGCGTGCTGGCCGACCATGGCCTGTCGATCCGCTCGGCCCATATCGCCGGCTTCGGTGAGCGGGCGGTAGACAGTTTCTACGTCACCGATCCCAAGGGCCGGAAACCGAAACCGGGGCCGAAGCTGGAGCGGCTGAGGCTCGAGCTTGAGGCTGTGCTGGACCGGGTCGACCGGGCCGGAACCCGGCTGTCCGCGCCCGTCCGCGCCAGCCTGCGCGACGTGTCTGAAGTCGGACGGCGGGGTTCTGCGTCGGACTCCGTATCGCGCGCGCCGCAAGCAGGATAAGCGCTGATTCAAACCTCTCCATCGAGCCCCTGATGAGCCTCGCCCGCAACACCCTGGTGCAAGCAACCCTGACCCTGGGAAGTCGGGTGCTCGGCTTCGTCCGCGACATGGCTCTGGCCGCCCGGTTCGGCCAAGGGCCGATGATGGACGCCTTCACCACGGCGCTGATGATGCCCAACCTGTTTCGGCGACTGTTCGCCGAAGGGGCCTTCGCCCAGGCCTTCGTACCGGTCTATGGCGGCGTCCGCGCACGCGAGGGTGATGCGGCGGCGGCGGTGACGGCATCGGAGGCCATGTCGTTCATGCTCGCCGTGGTCGCCGGCTTCTGCATCCTGCTTCAGGTGCTGATGCCCTGGATCATGCCCTGGCTGCTCTCGGCCTATCGGGCCCAGCCCGAGGTCATGACAGTGGCGGTGACCGCCACCCAGATCGCCATGCCCTATCTGGCCTGTATGACCGTGGCCGCGCTGCTTTCGGGCGTGCTCAACACCGGCGGCCGGTTCGCCCTGTCCGCGGGCGTGCCGGTGTTCCTGAACCTGTGCACCCTCGCCCCCCTGCTGGCGGCCCAGGTCATTCCCGCCAGCCAGCCGAAGGTGCTGCTGTGGGTCACCGCCGCCGTGACCGTCTCCGGCCTGATCCAGGCGGGGCTGCTGTGGTGGGGCGTGCAGCGGCTGGGGATCACCCTCCGCCTGTCGTGGCCGCGGCTGACACCCAATGTGAAGCGGGCCCTCGCCCTCGCCGTGCCGGGCGCGATGGCCGGCGGGGCGATGCAGGTCAACTCCCTGGTCAGCCAGATGCTGGCGGGATCCGACGAGGGGGCCCGGTCGGTCCTCTATAACGCCGACCGCCTTTACCAGCTGCCGCTGGGCCTGATCGGGGTCGCCATCGGCCTGGCCCTGGTGCCGCGCCTGACCCGGGCCTTCATCGCCGATGATCACGAAGGCGGGCGCAAGACGCTGGATGACGGCATCACCCTGGCCATGGCCCTCACCCTGCCCGCGGCGGTGGCCCTGTTCGTCATTCCCTTCTTCATCATCGATGCGACCGTGACCCGCGGAGCCTTCACCAGCGCCGATGCGGCCCGGACCGCCGACGTCCTGCGCCAGTTCGCCTGGGGCGTGCCCGCCTTCGTCCTGGCCAAGGTGCTGACACCGCCCTTCTTCGCCCGCGAGGACACCCGTCGGCCCATGATCTATGCCGTCGCCGCCGTCGTCTTCACCATCGTGGTCGGTGCGGGCCTGTTCTTCTGGCTCTCGCGAATGGGCATCGACGGCGTGCTGGGGCTCGCCGTCGCCACCAGCCTGTCAGCCTGGATCAATGTCACACTGCTGGCCGGCACCCTCATGCGCGAGGACGCCTGGCGGCCGTCGCCGGCCTTTCTTTCGCGTCTGTCCCGTGTCCTGGCCGCCAGCGCCGTCATGGCGGCCCTGCTGGTCGCCGCCGGTATGGGCTATGACACCCTCAGCCGTGTCCTGCTGGCCAAGGAGATCGCCGTCCTGATCGTCTGCGGCGCCGGGGGCCTTGTCTATGCCGCCTGCATCGTGCTTTTCCGCGCCGTCAGCGTGTCCGAGCTCAAGGCGACGCTGAAGCGTGAACCCGGCGCAGCAACGCCGACCGGACTCGATTGATGACTGAAGCCGCTCCCAACCTCGCTCCCGCCTATTCCGGCCCTCGCCGCATCCTGTCCGGCATCCAGGCCTCGGGTGCCCTGCATCTGGGAAACTACCTCGGGGCCCTGAAGCGGTTCACCCAGCTGCAGGACACGGGCGCGCCCTGTTTCCTGTTCGTCGCCGATCTGCATGCCATTACCGTCTGGCAGGATCCGGCCCTGCTGACCGCCCAGACCCGTGAGATCGCCGCCGCCTATCTGGCGTCCGGCCTCGATCCGGCGCGCTCGGTGATCTTCCCCCAGTCGGCGGTGCGGGCCCATTCCGAACTGGCCTGGATCCTCAACTGCGTCGCCCGCCTCGGCTGGCTGGACCGGATGACCCAGTTCAAGGAGAAGTCGGGCAAGCACAAGGAACGCTCCAGCGTCGGCCTCTACACCTATCCGGTGCTGCAGGCGGCCGACATCCTGCTGTACAAGGCCACCGAGGTGCCGACCGGCGAGGACCAGAAGCAGCATCTGGAACTGACCCGCGACATCGCCGCCAAATTCAACAACGACTTCAACGCGCCCGGCTTCTTCCCCCTGCCCGAGCCCCTGACCCAGGGGCCGGCACCGCGGGTCATGAGCCTGCGCGACGGCGCGGCCAAGATGAGCAAGTCCGACCCGTCGGACCAGTCGCGCATCAATCTGACCGATGACGCAGACACCATCGTGGCCAAGATACGCAAGGCCCGCACCGACCCCGACGCCCTGCCCGAGACGCTGGAAGGCCTCGAGGGCCGCGCCGAGGCCAAGAACCTCGTCACCATCTATGCGGCCCTCGCCGACATGAGCCGCGAGGCGGTATTGGCCCAATTCGCCGGCCAGGGCTTCGGTGTATTCAAGCCCGCGCTGGCCGACCTCGCCGTCGCCTCCATGGCCCCGGTCAGCGCCGAGATGCGCCGGCTGATGGCTGATCCGACCGAAATCGACCGCGTGCTCAAGGACGGCGCCGAACGGGCCGCCGCCATCGCCGATCCGGTGGTGGACGAGGTCAAGAAGATCGTCGGCTTCTGGAGGGTGTGATGCTGGCGCTGATCTGGGCCCTCATCGCTGGGCCGCTTGCGCAGGACGCAGCGACCGAAACACCGACATCGGCCCGGAGCGGAGACCTGACCGTGTCGCAGGGGGCCATGATGGCCTGGAGCGTGAATGGCGGCCTCGGCGGTCAGGTGACGGTCCTGGTCGATAATGCCGGTGCCGGAACGGACCGGATTCTGTCCATGACCACGCCCTCGGGGACGGTCGGCGACGTCGGCGTCTATCCGGTCGTCAACGGTCGCGGCGAACGCGCGCCGGATGGCGATCTGACGATCCGCCCCGGCCGGACGGGGGTGCTGGCTAAGCTGACCGATCTCGCTTCGGGCGTGCCGGCTCCGGTGCTGACCACGGTCACCATCACCTTCGAGCAGGCCGGCGAGGTCACTGTTCAGGCCATGCCGGCTTCACCCGCCCCGCCACCGACACCGCGGCGTTAGGCGACGCGGTCCAGCCGGGCGATGAAGAAGCCGTCCAGCCCGCCTTTTTCGGGCCACATCGACGGCAGGATGCGCAGCCAGCCCTCGGGTGTCAGCGCCTCTGACGGTGCGCCGGCGACCGCCGGGTCCGCAGGGGCCGTCCGGAAGGCCGGGTTGCGGCGCAGGAAGGCGATGATCTGGGTCTCGCCCTCCTCGCGTTCCAGCGAACAGACGCAATAGACGAGCCGTCCACCCGGCTTCACGCGTTCCGCAGCGGCGTCGAGCAGCCGGTGCTGGACATCGGCCAGTTTGGCGACATCGGCCGGTTTGGTGGCCCGCAGAACTTCAGGATTGCGCCGGAAGGTACCGGTCGCGGTGCAGGGGGCGTCCAGCAGGACGGCGTCGAAGGTGCGCGGGTCGTTCCAGTCCTCGGCGGGAACGGCCACGACCTCGGCGGACAGGGCGGTGCGGGCGAGATTGGCGCGCAGCCGGTCGAGGCGCTTGTCCGACCGGTCCAGCGCCACAACCGAGGCGCCCGAGGCCGCGATCTGCAGCGTCTTACCGCCGGGCGCAGCGCAGAAATCAACGATGGACTCGCCAGTCGTCGGTGCCAGCAGTCGGACCGGAACGGCGGCGGCGGCGTCCTGGACCCACCAGACCCCGTCCTCGAAGCCCGGCCAGGTCGAAAGGTCGCCGCGACGGCCGGTGCGGACGGTATCTCCGGCCATCACCTCGCCGTCCAGCGCCTCGGCCACTGAGGCGGCATCGACCTCGGGCTTCAGGCTCAGGTCGGTTGCCGGTTCTTCCCGCGCCGCCAGGGCCAGACCGGTCAGGGTCGCCTCGCCATAGCTGGCGCGCCAGCGGGCAGCGAGCCATTCGGGCAGGTTGGACTCGGCCGTCGTCAGCCCGGGCCCCTCGCGCTCGATGCCGCGCAGGACGGCGTTGACGAGGTTCTTGTAGGGCCGGGTCTTGGTCTCGCGCTCGGCCAGTTTCACCGCCGTCGAGACCGCGGCAAAGGCCGGCGTCTCCAGCACCAGCGTCTGGGCCAGGGCCACCCGCAGGATGGTCCGCACGGCCAGGGGCGGGGCCTTCTGAAGCTTGCGATCGAGGATCTGGTCGATCTCGCCGAGGCGACGCAAGGCGGCCATGGCCACCGCCCGGGCGAAGGCCCGGTCTGGACCGGGCAGTTCCGCGACCTCGCGGAACGAGAGGGCCGTGTCCAGCCCGCCCCGGCCTTCAAGGGCAGCGTTCAGCAGCACACCGGCGGCCAGTCGAGCCTCGACGCCGATGTCGGGGCCGTCGTCACGGGGGTCCGCGACCCGGGGCTTCGGAGGTCGGGTTCCGGCGCGGGCCTTGTCGGCCATGCGGCGACCGCGGGCGGCGGAGCTCCGCCCCTGGTCAGGTCCCCGGCTCAAACCACCACCTGCGTGCCCAGCTCGACCACCCGCCCCGGCGGGATATGGAAGAAGTCGGTCGGATTGGCTGCGTTGCGGGTCAGGAAGATGAACAGGCGGTCCTGCCACATCGGCATCCCCTGGGAGGCGGAAGCGACCACCGAGCGGCGCCCGAGGAAGAAGCTGGTCGACATGATGTCGAACTTCAGCCCCTGCTTGCGGCACACACCCAGCGCCTTGGGAATATTGGGCCGTTCCATGAAGCCATAGGAGATGGTCAGCTTCTTGAAGTCGTCCGAGATCGGCTCGATCGTCACCCGCTCACTCTCCGGGACCCGCGGCCGGTCGGTGGTACGAACCGTCAGGATGATGTTTTTCTCGTGCAGCACCTTGTTGTGCTTGAGATTGTGCATCAGGGCGACCGGCGCGACATCGGGATCCGAGGTCAGGAAGATGGCCGTACCGGGCGCGCGGTGGGGCGGCCGGGCGCGCAACATCTCGATCAAGTCGGTCAGCGGCAGGCTGTCCTTGCGGGTCTTGTCGGTCAGAATCTGGGTCCCACGCACCCAGGTCCACATCAGCAGCACCAGAGCCGCGCCGAGAACCAGCGGGAACCAGGCCCCCTGCGGGATTTTCAGCATGTTGGAGGTCAGGAAGACGAGGTCGATCGCCACCAGTGGGCTGATTGCGGCCAGCGACAGGGGCAGGCTCCATTTCCACAGTTTGCGGACGATGAACCAGGCCAGAAGGCTGTCGACGAACATCGAGCCGGTCACGGCGATGCCGTAGGCGGCGGCGAGATTGGCCGAGGTCTGGAAGGTCACCAGCAGGGCCAGCACCCCGACCATCAGCATCATGTTGACCGAGGGCACGAAGATCTGGCCGGCCTGGCTTTCCGAGGTGTTGCGGATGTCGATGCGCGGCAGCAGGCCCAGCTGAACCGCCTGCTGGGTCACCGAGAAGGCCCCGGTGATGACCGCCTGCGAGGCGATGACGGTAGCGATCGTGGCCATGACCAGGACCGGCCAGTAGACGACCTCGGGCACCATCATCCAGAAGGGATTGGCTGCGGCAGCACGGTTGTCGAGCACCATGGCCCCCTGGCCGAGATAGTTGAGAGTCAGGCAGGGCAGGACGAGCCAGAGCCAGCCGAGCCGGATCGGCGACTTTCCGAAATGGCCCATGTCGGCATAGAGCGCCTCCGCCCCCGTCACGGCGAGGAAGACGCTGCCGAGGATGATGAAGCCGAGGAAGCCGTTATCGAACAGGAACAGCACGCCATAGTGCGGCGAGAGGGCCCGCAGGATCGAGGGGTCATCAAAGATATGGTAGACGCCCAGCACCGCCAGGATCAGGAACCAGACAGCGGTCAAGGGCCCGAAAAAGCGGGCCATACTGGCTGTGCCGCGGGACTGGACCATGAACAGGGCGATCAATATGCCTGCCGCGATCGGCACGACGAAATTGTCCAGCTGACCAGAGACCCCCGGCGCATCACGCAGGCCCTCGACCGCCGACAGGACGGACACGGCCGGGGTGAGGACGCCGTCGCCGTAGAAAAGCGCGGCGCCGCAGACGCCGAGGATGAAGATCAGGGCCGACCGGCGTCCAATGGCGTGCTGGGCCAGAGCCATCAGCGCCAGGGTGCCGCCCTCGCCCTTGTTGTCGACCTTCATCAGAAAGACGACGTATTTCAGGGTCACAACCAGCAGGAGGGCCCAGAAGACCAGCGACACCACGCCGAGGACGGCCAGTTCATCGGCGCCGCCGTTACGGCTGTGATGCAGGGCCTCGCGCATGGCGTAGAGCGGGCTGGTGCCGATGTCGCCGAACACGACGCCGATGGCACCGATGATCAGGCCCCATTTGCCGGCCTTGACGTGACCGCCCTCGCCGGCCGCCGCGGGGTGCGGGTGGGCCGGGGCAACCGATTTGTCGGCTGTGGACGGGGCGTTTGATTCGGCGGCGCGGGTGCCGTCTTCACCTTGGGGAGAGGCCCCGGCCATGACGTTCCTCCGGGATCCCGCACACTGCGGTTCCCATCAAAAGAGCGGCGAGCCTTTAAGCCCTTTCAGCGGGCCGTTCAATCGTGCTGCAAGCGCGAAATCAGACCCTGTTTGTGAAAGCCGCTTAGGCCGCCTATCCTGAGGCCAGAGCCATGTCCGACAGCCAACGCTTTCCCGTCGCCGCCCACGCCCTGGCCTATCTGGCCCACAAGGGCGCGAACTCGCCGGCCCAGGCCGTTCCGAGCGCGATTCTGGCGGCCTCGATCCCGACCAATCCCGTCGTTGTGCGCCGCGTGACCGCCCTGCTGGCCAAGGCCGGGCTGATCGCCACCCGCCCCGGTGCCTCGGGCGGAGCCTGGCTGCTGCATGAGCCGAAGGATATCTCGCTGGAAACCGTGCTGCGCGCCGTCAACGGTTGCGCCCACCTCGGTTCGCCGCCCGCGGGCGCCAAGGGCTGCCCGATCAGCGAACACATCCCCCGTCAGGTGGCCAAGGCCCTGACCGCCGCCGATCAGGCCGCGGGGCAGGCCCTGTCCAAGATCACCATCGCCGACCTGCTGGACCCGGAGCCGGCCTCGCTGGCAGCCTTCGCGCCCCATGCGTCCTGTCCGGTGGCCACCTGAGATGAGCCTGCCGTCGCGACCGCGCCCCGTGGTTCTGGTGACCGGTGCCTCGGCCGGTATCGGCGCGGCGCTCGCCCGCATCTACGCCCTGAAAGGTTGGGACCTGATCCTGACGGCGCGCCGCGAGGCCCCCCTCCGAGCGCTGGCCGACGAACTGGCCCTTTCGGGTGCCGCCTCGACCATCCTGACCGACGACCTCGCCGACCCGGCCGCCCCGCGCCGGCTGTTCGACGCCATCGCGGCCCGGGGCCTGACCGTCGACGGCCTGATCAACAATGCGGGCTTCAGCCGTACCTCCGGCTTCCTCAACACCGACCCGGCGGCCCACAAGGCCATGATTCAGGTCATGTTGGCCGCGCCGGTCGAACTGGCCCGGCTGTTCGCCCCCGCCATGGCCGAGCGCGGATTCGGTCGCATCCTCAATGTCGCCTCCCTCGCCGGCCAGATGCCCGCGACCGGTGGCGATACCCTGTACGGGCCGATCAAGAGTTTCCTGATCAAGGCGTCGCAGGGGCTGCATCTGGAGCTGCGCGGGACCGGGGTTCACGTCACCGCCCTGTGCCCCGGCTACACCCTGACGGAATTCCACGACGTGAACGGCACCCGCGAGCAGGTCTCATCGGCCTATCCCCCCTGGATGTGGCAGACGGCGGCGCATGTGGCGCGGGTCGGCTACGAAGCCTGCGAGGCCAACCGGCCGAAGGTCACGCCCGGGGTGATGAACAATCTGCTGGCCGGCCTGGCCAAACACCTGCCCGACCGGGTGGCGCTGCGCATGGTCGGCGGGCATGCGAAACGGCTGAAGCGGATCTGATCGACTCCCGGGCCCGTCGGCGCGGCCCGGGCCGTTGTTCGATTGAGTTGACGCACCCTCCGGGGCCTCGTTGTGCTCACTGTGATGAACCTTTCGACCCGCGCCGACTCAGCCGACGAACGGTCTAGTGCCCGCGGTCCGGATAGGGCGTCGTCGCAATGCTGCTGAACATCCCCGGAATGGCTTCCGACAAGCCGGCGAGGATGAACTGGATCGCGAGGGCGCACAGGATCAGGCCCAGCACCCGGACAACAATCGACATGCCGATCTCGCCGAGCAGCCGGCTGATCGGGCCGGTCAGGGTGAAGCAGATGAAGGTGGCCAGACCCGCGGCGAGGATGGCCACCATCCCGGCGATCTGACCGGCGGGCCCGACCTTCTCGGCCTCTCCGGCCTGGATGATGATGGTCGAGATCGCGCCGGGGCCGATCATCAGGGGCATGGCAAAGGGCACGATCAGTCGCTGGAACCGGCGCCGGGCATAGCCCTGTTCACTCTGGGCATCCTTGATGGCCTCGGGATCGGCAAACATCTTGAGGAAGTCCTCGCGCGTCATGTCGAGGCCCAGCAGCAGCAGCAATATGCCGCCCGCGATGCGGAAGGCCGCCAGGGAGATGCCGAAAAACTGCAGCAGCCCCAGGCCGGTGAAGAAGAAGAAGGCCAGAAAGACGACGATGAAGATGCAGATCAGGCTCGAGACCGAGAGCCGCTGGCGCATGGAGGCGCCGGCCGTGGCGGCGGCGAAGATCGGGATATTGCCGATCGGATCCACCAGGGCGAACAGGGCCACGAACAGGTTGACGCCCAGATCGACCGCGTCCATGTGCTGACCTCGCCCTTCAATTCACCAAACCGCGCCCCATCAAGGCTGACGCCTGCGCGTGCGACCAGCTTAACGGCTCGAACGGAGCGACGCCATGACCCCCGTGCTGACCGATCCCCGCCTGATTGTCGGTCTCGACCTGCCTTCGCTGGACGCAGCCCGGGCCATGGTCGATCGCCTCGGCGCGACGATCCGCTTCTACAAGGTCGGCCTGACCCTGCTGGCCCGGCCCGGCGGCGTGGCCTTCGCCCATGAGCTGCAGGCCTCGGGCAGGATGGTGTTCCAAGACTGGAAGCTGCACGATATCGGGGCCCAGGTCGAAGGCGCGGCCCGCGCCGTGGCCGAGGGCGGCTGCGACCTGCTGACCGTCCATGCCGAGCCGCAGGTGATGCGCGGCGCGGTCAAGGGCCGCGACGCAGCAGGGACGGCCACGAAACTGCTGGCCGTCACCGTCCTGACCAGCCTGTCGGACGCCGATCTGACCGACATCGGCTATGGCTTTTCGGCCCGCGACCTGGTCGAGCGGCGGGTGCGTCAGGCGCTGGACTGCGGCGTCGACGGGGTGGTCTCAAGCCCGCTGGAGGCCGCCCGCGTGCGGGAGATCGCCGTGGCGGCAGGCCGGCCCGACTTCCTGATCGTCACCCCGGGCGTCCGGCCTGAGGGGGCCGACAAGGGCGATCAACAGCGCGTGGCCACGCCGCGCGCGGCGCTGGAAGCCGGCGCGACCCACCTCGTCGTGGCCCGACCGGTGGTGGGTGCGGACAATCCGCTCCTGGCAGCCTCGGCGATCGTCGAATCCATTGACGGGATCGCCCGCTAGCACCGTCAGCCGCGCTCGCCGGGCTCCTGGCGATATTCCTGACGCGGCAGGGTCGACGGACGCGGCCCGTGGGGCGGCGGCGAATAGGTCGGCGGTTCCGGCGCGGCGTCCCGGGACAGATCGGGCAGATAGGGCGGCGGATAAGGGATGTGGTCGTGGCCGGCACCGTGATAGCAGCCACAGTCCGAACGGCCGTCGGAAACCCGGACGCCCCCATGGATCTCGCCCCCGCCATAGGCCGGATCCTGCCGATACTCTTCCCGGGCCCGATACGCCCCGTAGCGGGCGCGGGCGCGTGACTCCCCGTAGGACCCATAGGCTTCGTGCGGGTCCGTGCCGCAGCCCTGGCGCGCGCTGTAGCCGTAGCGGCCACCCCGGTCGTTGCCCTCGCGACAGACAGCCCCGGCACAGGCCGGCGCCTCCCTGCCGTTGCGCCCGAAACCACTGACCACATAGCCGAAAGGCGCGCTGGCGCAGGCGCGGCCCCCATATACCTCTTCGTTGTAGACCGCGCCGGCGCCGTAGTAGCCGCCGACATCCCCACCATAGCCGCCGCCGACATAGACGGTGCCGCCACCGTAGCCATAGCCATAGCCGTAGCCCCTGATACCGCTGACGTCATAGGGGCGGGCGTTCAGGTAGCCGCGCTCCGATGCTCCGGCGAGGGCGTTGACGTTCACATTGATATTTCTGCTGTAATCGGGGCCATGATACGGCGGTAGCGTATAGGGCGCGGGCCGATGACCACAGCCTCCGACGCAGCCATGTTGGCCACCTCCACCGCCGCGTCCATCTCCGGCCAGGGCGGGGCTCGCCACAAGGATCAGAAGCGCGGCACCGACCACAGCGTTCAGAATACGCATCACACGAACTCCAGTTCGGAGCCGCTTTAACCTTTTGGTAACCAACAGGTCCGGGTTTGCACCGGATGGGCGAAAGGCCGCGTGCCCTTTCCCCTCAAGGTGTCCAATTTAACCATGTTGCCGGATTTTCCGCGGCCAGGAGCCGGGGACGGAAACGGCGGTCAGGTCAGAAATCGACTGCCAGACCCTTTTTTTCCCAGTCCCCGTAACGGGTCGGCTCGGGCCCGGCCGGGCCACCGTGTTCGGGCGGCAGATCGGGCCCGCGCGCTGCCGCCCGGCGATCAGCGGCCTCCAACAAGGCCCGCCGCGCGACGTCGCTCAGGGGCCGTTGCGGGGTGGCGTTCGGCACATCGGCGTTGAAGGCCGGTGCCGGCGTTTCCTCGGGGGTGGGATGATCGGTCACAGCAGTCCCGTCTTGAGCCTTGGCGTTGATCCGCACACATGATGATTACGCTGGGCCGGCACCAGTTGCGACCAAACATTTCGGATCATGAATCACCTCAAGACCTTCGTCCTGCTCGCGGCCCTGACCGCCCTGTTCGTCGGCCTCGGCTATCTGCTGGGCGGACCTGCAGGCATGCTGATCGCTCTCGTGGTCGCCGGTGGCATGAATCTGTTCAGCTACTGGAACGCCGACAAGATCGTCCTCAAGATGTACCGGGCCCAGCCGGTCGATGAACTGCATCCCAATGCCGTGGTCCGGACCTATGTCGCCGATGTGGTCCAGATGGCGCGCGACGCGGGTCTGCCGCGACCCGTCATCGCCATCATTCCCAATGACCAGCCCAACGCCTTTGCCACGGGGCGCGACCCGGCCAATGCCGCCGTCTGCGCCACCACCGGCCTGCTGGACATGCTGACCCGCGAGGAAATCCGCGGCGTCATGGCGCATGAACTGGCCCATGTGAAGAACCGTGACACCCTGACCATGACGGTCACCGCCACGGTCGCGGGGGCAATCGCCGCCCTGGCCAATTTCGCGATGTTTTTCGGCGGCGGTGACGATCGCGAGCGCCCCGGCGGGATCATCGGAACCCTGGCCCTGATGATCCTCGCGCCCATGGCGGCCGGTCTGGTGCAGATGGCCATCAGCCGCGGCCGGGAATATGAGGCCGACCGCGTCGGGGCCGAGATCGCGGGCGACCCGCAGGCGCTCGCCTCGGCCCTGCAGAAGATCGACAGCCACGCGCGCCGGATCGTCAATACGACCGCAGAGCGCAATCCGGCCTCGGGCCAACTGTTCATCATCAACCCGCTGGCGGGTCGCGGGGCGGACAATCTGTTCTCGACCCATCCGGCGACGGGCAACCGGGTGAAGGCCCTGATGGAGCTGGGCCTGAAGATGGGCGTCGCGCCACGCCCTGCCTTCGGCGCCGAAGCCCCGAAAGGGCCCGTCTCGACCAGTGTGCCGACCACGTCCGTCCCCGCGCCGCCGCGGGCTTCGGGGCCGTGGGGCTGATCCACGCGCATTCCGGCCCTTGCATCGCAGGGCGTCTGGTCCTTTAAGCGCGCGCACACGCTCCAAACGCCTCCCCGCGTTCGCCACAGGATCCGCCATGACCCAGACCGCCCCCCGGAAGGTCGTCCTCGCCTATTCCGGCGGTCTGGACACCTCGATCATCCTGAAATGGCTGCAGACCGAATACGGCGCGGAGGTCGTGACCTTCACCGCCGACCTCGGCCAGGGCGAGGAGCTGGCACCCGCGCGCGAAAAGGCGCTGAAGCTGGGCATCAAGGAAGAGAACATCTTCATCGACGACCTGCGCGAGGAGTTCGTGCGGGACTATGTCTTCCCGATGTTCCGGGCCAACGCCCTCTATGAGGGCCAGTATCTGCTCGGCACCTCGATCGCACGGCCGCTGATCGCCAAACGTCAGATCGAGATCGCCCGCATGGTCGGCGCCGACGCCGTCTGTCACGGCGCCACCGGCAAGGGCAATGACCAGGTCCGGTTCGAGCTCGGCTACTATGCCCTTGAGCCCGACATCCGCGTCATCGCCCCCTGGAGGGAGTGGGATTTCAGGAGCCGTGAACACCTGCTGGACTTCGCCGAGAAGCACCAGATCCCGATCGCGAAAGACAAGCGCGGCGAGGCGCCGTTCAGCGTCGACGCCAACCTTCTGCACTCGTCCAGCGAGGGCAAGGTGCTGGAGGACCCGTCGGTGGAGGCCCCCGAATTCGTGCACCAGCGCACGCTTTCGCCGGAGGACGCGCCCGATGTGGCGACGGTCATCACCATCGGCTTCGAAAAGGGCGATCCGGTCTCGATTGACGGCGAACACCTGTCCCCCGCTCAACTGTTGACGAAGTTGAACCAACTGGGACACGACAACGGCATCGGCCGCCTCGATCTGGTCGAGAACCGCTTCGTCGGCATGAAGTCGCGCGGCGTCTATGAGACTCCGGGCGGGACCATCCTTCTGGCCGCCCACCGTGGCATCGAGTCCATCACCCTGGACGGCGGCGCCATGCATCTGAAGGACGAGCTGGCGGTCAAATACGCCCACCTGATCTACAACGGCTTCTGGTTCTCGCCCGAGCGCGAGATGCTCCAGGCGGCCATCGATCATTCGCAGGCGAAGGTGACCGGCAACGTGCGGGTCAAGCTCTACAAGGGCAATGCCACCGTTATCGGCCGCGAGAGCAGCGAGAGCCTGTACGACCAGGAACTGGTCACCTTCGAGGACGGTGCCGTTGCCTATGACCAGAAGGATGCGGCCGGCTTCATCAAGCTGAACGCCCTGCGCCTGCGCGTCCTGGGCAAGCGGGACGCACGCGACAGACGCTAGAATCCCGGCCATCCCGCGCTTTCGCGGGTCAGCCCCACCCTGTCGGCGGGAGGAAAGGCTCCCCCGACGTTTTCAGGACCCCGCCATGTCTCTCCGGACCACCTTCGCCGCCGTCGCCGTTCTGGCGTTCGCAACCCCCGTCTTCGCCCAGACCACACCGGCGGCAGACCCGGTGGCCGCTGCCGCCACGGCCGAAGCCGCCTTTACGGTGAGGGCCGAAGCCTTCCAGGAGGCCATGCTGGCCATGCAGGACGAGATGCAGGCCGCCCTGACCGCCGCTGGTGCGGACCGGGTCAAGGCCAATGCCGACCTCGACGCCATCGCCGCCCGCTACCAGCCGCAGGCCGACGCCTTCGCCAACGAGCTGGACGCCTTTATCACCTCCCAGCTCCCGGTCATGCCGCCCGAGGCCCAGGCGCAGATGACGCAGATGGCTCCGGCACTGCGCGCCCAGATCACGGGCTCCCCGGCGACGATCAAGGCCGGCGTGATCCAGGAGGCCGCCGCCGCAGCGCCGGCATCGCAGTAGGACAGGGCGTCAGCAGGACAGCGGGGAAGAGACCCTGCGGCCCGGAGCCCGACGCAGCCGCGCAACACCCCTCACCCGACCGCTCGATGAATCCGCGCCGGGCTTGACCCTGGCCATGGTCCGCCCGACAGGACGGCCATGGCCAGCCTGCCCGTCGACCCGCACCTGTATCTGACGTTTCTCGGCGTCATGATGGTCATGGCTGTCACGCCGGGTCCGGCCAATCTGTTTTCGGTCGCCAACGGGGTGCAGCGTGGCAAGGCCGCCGCCATGGCCGGCGTGATCGGGATGAACCTGGCGACCCTGGTCTGGTTCGGAGCCGCCGCCCTGGGTCTCGGAGCCCTGGTCGTGGCCTTTCCGGAGGTGTTCCGCCTGATCTCGGTCGGCGGTGCCCTCTATGTGGCCTGGCTGGGCATCAACGCCCTGCGCGGCGCTTTCCGCACGGCCGCTGATCCCGACGCGCCGGTGGTCCGGATGGGCCGAAGCGCGCTTGTGGACGGGTTCATGGTCCAGATTGCCAACCCCAAGGCGGTGCTGTTCTTCACCGCCGTGCTGCCGCCCTTCATGGATGTGGCCCGACCCGCGGCCCCGCAACTGGCCCTGTTTGCCCTCGCCACCATCGGCATGGACGTCCTGACGATGTCCGCCTACGGTCTGGGCGGGGCGGCCCTGGCCCGGCGAATGAGCGAGCCTCGTTTCCGCAAGGGTTTCGCCCTCCTGACCGGCATCCTTCTGCTGGCGGCTGCCGTACTTATTGTTTCGCGTTTATAGGGACTTGATGTCCGCCGGAACCATGCCTTTCATGTCCCGTTCAGCCGACAGGGCCCGCCCTGTCGCGCCAAGGAGAGTTTCCATGAGACTTCGTTTCCTCAAACCCGTTCTGCTGGCAACGGCTGCGGCCCTGGCCCTGTCCGCCTGCGCCACGGCGACCCCCTATGGCCCCGCCGGCGTCGACAGCCGCTACGGCTATTCCGACCAGCGGGTGGACACCGACCGCTACCGCGTCAGCTTCGCCGGCAATTCCCTGACCTCGCGCGAACAGGTCGAAATGGCCCTGTTGCTGCGGGCCGCCGAGGTGACGACCGAGAACGGCTATGACTGGTTCTCCACCGTCAACCGCGCCACCGACCGCGATGTGCGCCTGCAGGGCATCCCTGATCCCTTCTATCGCGACCGCTACAGCCCGTTCTGGGGCCCGTCCTGGCGCTATTATCGACGCGGGTCATGGAGCCTGTGGGGCGATCCCTTCGACCGCGATTTCGACGTGCGCGAGATCGACCGGTTCGAGGCCTCGGCCGAGATCGTCATGGGCCGCGGCACCAAGCCGGCCGGCGACGCCAATGCCTTCGACGCCCGCGAGGTGATCCAGAACCTGGGGTCGCGGGTCACGCGGGCGATGTGAGGCGTCCCGCAGGGACGCGTGATGAGTGGTTAGTGGTTAGTGATTGCCGCGTCTCTGACGGCGTGAGGGCGGCGCAACTCGCGCTTCACCCCGACCGGCGTCCAGCCACTAATCACTAACCACTAGCCACCTCTTCACCCGATCCTCGGACTCTTCAGCCGCCGCTTGTTGACATGCGTCTCGGGCGCGACGCCGAGATCCTCGGGCACCTCGCCCTTGAAATAGTAGCGCTGCCACGCCTCCTTGGCGGCGTCGGGATCGCCTGAAGCCAGACGCCTGTTGAAGTCGGTGCGGGCCCGGTTCCAGGCCTCGAACTGGCCGTGCATGACCGGATTGGATTCCAGCGTCCGGATCACCGGCTGCATGGTCTCGACCTTGCGGTGCTCGATCGGGGTGATGAAGCAGAAGGGCTCGCCCTTCTCGAACCTGACCCGGCCCGGGCGGGTGAAGAGCCAGTTCATGGTGAAGGGAAAGGGCAGCCAGTCGGTCTCGATCAGCCCGACCAGCGGCTGGATGCCGTCCTTGTGGTGATTGGGCGAACCACCGGCGATCAGGCCCCAGCCGGGCGGGGTACGGAACAGATACTGCGGATGCATGGTCAGGACCCCGCGCGAGAAATGCGAGGTCACCACATGGGTCAGGTCGGCGTTCAGCCGTTCCGGCGTGATGACGATGTCGGCCTGGCTGGGCCCGCCGTTCCATTCGGCGGTAAAGGTCAGGGGGCACAGGATCTCCCAGCCCGTGGTGTTGGCCATGGTCAGCGGCAGGCAGCGATAAGGGTGGCGGCTGGCGAAGGCGTCCATCCAGTTGCGCGACTGCCGGCCCGGCACCAGGTCGGGCGGCGTCGCCGTCATCGGATAGCATTCCAGTTCCACGGCGGGCCTCCGGGCGGTATCGAGGGATGTCCCTGCATCCCTAGACGGGCCCCATGACCGAAGACAAGACGCCGCCCCCGCCCGCTTTCGACCGCGATCGCCTGCTGGACTGGATGGCGGCCAATGGCGTGGCGCAAACGACCCACCACCACCCCGCCGTCTTCCGCGTCGAGGAGGGGCTGGAACTCAAGGCCGCCATGCCCGGCGCCCACACCAAGAACCTGTTCCTGAAGGACAAGAAGGGCCGGCTGTGGCTGATCTCGGCCCGGCAGGACACGGTGGTGGACCTGAAACGGGCCGACAAATGGCTCGGCTCGGCGCGGTTGTCGTTCGGCAATGAGGGGCTGCTGTACGAGACCCTGGGCGTCCGCCCCGGCTCGGTGACGGCCCTGGGCCTGATCAACGACCCCGACCAGCGGGTCACCTTCGTCCTCGACAAGGCCCTGTGGGACGCGGACATCGTCAACTTCCATCCCCTGACCAATACGGCGACGACGGCACTGGCGCAGGCGGACTTCCGGCGGTTCCTGTCGTTGATCGGACGGGAGCCGATGGTGGTGGATTTTGAGCGGCTTACGGGCTGAGCCGGACCTGTCAGGACTCCGCCGGGGTGCCGATCTTCGCCCTGCTCACGAACGCCTCAAACGACCGTGAATCTTCGGCCAGACCAGCCTCTGTGGTCCGCATGTAGGCCTCATAAAGCGTGGTCGATACACGCCCGCCCTCTGAACGCGAACCTGCGACTGCAAAGACCCCGACCCAGATCTGACCATCGGCGGTCTCCTGGCACACCTGGCTCCGGTGACCGTTGAACCTTGGTGCCCGGCCCCCGAAGGCCTTCAGAAGCGCGGGCGAAAGAGGCTGGCAGCCCTGAGGCAGCGCTTCCGCCACCGTACGCTCCTTCAGGGCCTCCAGGCCCAGTTCCCGGGAAATGTCCCTGTCGCACGGGATATCAGGGTCGCGGATCATCCCGTAAAAGCCCCGCCCGTCGAGGCTCAGGTCATCTTCAAACGGCCGTGCCGTGCAAACGGATCGACCGGCGGGAAATGATGCCGCGAGGCCAAGGCGCAGGTTGCTGAATACCCGTTCTCCGTCCGACACCACCGGGCGCTCCATGCCGCAGAGCATGCGGTCCGCCGGACAGGGAACGAAGCGCGTCGCGGCGGTGCGCGTGTCGATCCGCACGGCATTGGGGCCGGGCCAGCCGTCCGGGTCGATGGTGGCAACGATCCAGTGATCGCCGAAGCGCCGGGCGTTGTAGGTCGAATAGCGGGAGCCCGCTTGATTGAGGGCCGCCGAAGCGATGTGGTCTGCTTCATTCGGGTCGGCAACTGGCCGAATGCGGACGCTCCAGTCCCGGAAGCTGGCCGGCATGGCCGCCCAACCGAACATCCGACACGCCGCCTCCGTATCGCAACGACTGCCCTCGATGACGAAGCCCATCGGCCATGCGAAAGCCGAGAAAAGCAGGGCTAGGAGCAGTTTTCGCCGCAGCAGGGCGAACCCGGCTCCCGCAATAGCGATGAGCGCGAACAGAAGCGCGAGGCCGTGCAGAACGCCCCAGACTTCGAACGTCGTGCCTCTCGAGGCCAGATACCCCACGAAGTCCGCGGACCCCAGCAGGCCCATGGCCGCGACGAGCAATGAGAGGGCGATCGCAAGCAGGGCCAGGATTCGGCCGAACCAGACCAGACCGACCTTTACGGCGACGGCGGCACGATCCGGGGTCGGGTCTCCAGTGGTGGGCATGTTAAGGACCCGGCGGCGCGAGCCGAAGAGTCAAACCTAACGACTCGTCGAGCCCCGTCAAAGTTCCGATCTTCTGACCACAGCGGTTCTATCCCGCCGCTTCCGGTGCTAAACGCCCCGCGTCTCCCCTGACCCCCACGCCAGCATACGGACGCCGCCATGCCCGCCGCTCCCGACTTTCCCCCCGCGCCGGACCGCGTGGCGCCGAAGCGCGCGCTGATTTCGCTGAGCGACAAGACCGGGCTGGAGGACGCCGCCCGCACCCTGCACGGGCTCGGTGTCGAACTGGTCTCGACCGGCGGCACCCGCGCCGCCATCGCCGGTTTCGGCCTGCCGGTGAAGGACGTCGCCGACCTGACCGGCTTTCCCGAGATGATGGACGGCCGGGTCAAGACCCTGCATCCCGTGGTCCATGGCGGCCTGCTGGGGGTGCGTGACGCCGCCGACCACGCCGAGGCCATGGCGACCCACAACATCGGCCCGATCGATATCGTCTGGGTCGACCTCTATCCGTTCGAATCAACCGTTGCCTCGGGCGCCGGTTTCGACGCCGTGGTCGAGAACATCGACATCGGCGGCCCGGCCATGATCCGCTCGGGCTCCAAGAACCACGGCTATGTCGCGGTCTGCGTCGACCAGGCCTCGGTCGCCGAGCTTCTGGAGGCCCTGAAGGCAGACGGGAGCACCGATCTGGCCCTGCGGAAGCGCCTCGCCGCCCGCGCCTTCGCCCGCACCGCCGCCTATGACGCCGCCGTCTCCGGCTGGTTCGCGCAGCAAGTCGGCGACACCGCCCCGGCGCGCAAATCCATCGCCGGCGCGCTGGCCCAGACCCTGCGCTATGGCGAGAACCCGCACCAGACGGGGGCCTTCTACCGCACGGGGCCTTTCTCCGGGGATCTGGCCCGCCCCGGCGTCGCCCACGCCCGCCAGCTGCAGGGCAAGGAGCTGGGCTACAACAACATCGCCGACGCCGACGCCGCCTATGAGCTGGTCGCCGAGTTCGAGGCCCCGGCCTGCGTCATCGTCAAACACGCCAACCCCTGCGGCGTGGCCGTGGGGTCCGATCTGGCGACGGCCTATGCCCGGGCGCTGGAGTGCGACGCCGTCTCGGCCTTCGGCGGCGTCATCGCCGTCAACCGCAGCCTGACCGGGGCCGACGCCCGGCTGATCACCGACATCTTCACCGAGGTGGTCATCGCCCCCGGCGCCGACGAGGAGGCCCGGGCCATCTTCGCCGCCAAGAAGAACCTGCGCCTGCTGCTGACCGATGGGCTTCCGGATCCGCTGGCAGCCGGCGAGGTCTATCGCTCGGTGGCCGGCGGCTTCCTGGTCCAGTCGCGCGACCGCAGCCGCATCGCCGCCGCCGACCTGAAGATCGTCACCCGCCGGCAGCCGACGCCGCAGGAGATCGGGGACATGCTGTTCGCCTTCACTGTGGCCAAACACGTGAAATCGAACGCCATCGTCTATGCGAAGGACGGCCAGACCGCCGGCATCGGTGCCGGCCAGATGAACCGCCGCGACTCGGCCCGCATCGCCGCCATCCGCGCCCGCGAGGCCGGGGAGGCCAAGGGACTGGCCCATTCTCTGGCCCAGGGGTCCGCCTGCGCTTCGGAAGCCTTCTTCCCCTTTGCCGACGGCCTGCTGGAAGCGGTGGCGGCCGGCGCGACGGCGGTGATCCAGCCCGGCGGCTCGATCCGCGATGACGAAGTCATTGCGGCGGCGGACGAGGCGGGGGTGGCCATGGCGTTCACGGGCGTGCGGGTGTTCCGGCACTGAGTGAGGGAGTGATTAGTGGCTAGTGGCTAGTGGTTGCTGGATCGGGCTGCGCGCCCTGTTCGCGAAAACCGCCGCTTGCGGCTGCGAACCACTAGCCACCAGCCACTAATCACTTCGACGCACCGGCTGCTCCGGCTAAGGTCACACCCATGCAAACCCTTTCCCAACGCTGGGCCATGCTCGAACCCCACGTCACCGTGGTCGGCCCCGATGACGACCGGCCGAGGCCGGCCGTGATCCTGTTCCACGGCTGCGGCGGGCTGCGCGACCATCTGCCGAAGTATGCGGCGGCGGCCAGGGCGGCCGGGTGGCGGGCCTTTATCGTCGATTCCTATGCGCCGCGCGGCTGGAGCCGCCAATTTGCCATGGCCACCGTTTGCACCGGCATCCTCCTGCCCGGCGCCCAGAGGGCGGGCGACATTCTGGCCGCCCTGCAAGGCGTGTCCCAGCGACGGGACGTGGACGGGTCGAAGGTCGTTCTGGCCGGCTGGAGCCATGGCGGCTGGGGTATCATGGAGGCGATGAGCTCGGACCGGGCCGCAGGTCAGCTGGGCGTCACCGATCCCGGCGCGGTCTCGCTGGGCGGGGTGATCGGGACCTGGCTGTCCTATCCCTACGTCGGCATCGTGGCCTTCAACCGGATGCGGCCCTGGAAACACTGTCCGAAGACCGTCGCCGTGATCTCGCGCACCGACCATCTGACCACGGTGCGCAATGCCGAGCGGGTCTATGACATGGTCCGAAACTGCGGCACCGAGGTCGAGACCTGGATCGCGGACGGCACCCACAGTTTCGACGAGCCGATGACAGCGCCACCGATGCGCTATCACCCCGAACTGGCCGCCGAGGCCGAGCGCCGGTTCGTCGCCCTGCTGAACGATGTGGCGGTGGCACCCGCCGTCTAGCGTGGCTCGATCAACACCTCGGCCCGGATCGAATTGGCGATATAGCAGGCCTCGTGGGCCCGGTGATGCAGGGCATCGATCGCCGCCGCATCGGGCAGGGTCGCGCCCGAAAAGACCACCGCGGGCCGCAGGGTGATGGTGGTCATCGAGGTCCTGCCGCGCTCGTCCCGGCCCAGAACCCCGACCGCCTCGTCACAATAGGACTCGACGATGAATCCGCCCTTGGCCGCAAAGGCGAGGAAAAACAGCATGTGGCAGCTGCCCAGGGCCGCGACCAGGGCCTCCTCCGGATCGACCGCGGCAGGGTCGGACAAGGGGACGGGGACACTGGTCGGCGCCGAGGAACCGCGCACCACCGCGCCGCCGTCGAACCGCCAGTCATGGGCGCGGCTGTAGCGATTGCCGGCAAAGTCCTGATCGCCGCGGTGCCATTCCACAGTGGCGAGGTGTTCGCTCATGTCCGTCCTCCCGGGCGTGATGGCCGATCCGTTTAGCGCGACTGCGATGCGAAACCCAGACCACGCCTTGCCCCGGCGCGCGACCCGCCTTATCCCCGGTTCATGGCCGAGCCCCTGATCTGTCCGTCCATCCTTGCCAGCGACTTCGCGATGCTGGGCGAGGAAATTCGCGCGCTGGACGCCGCCGGCGCCGACTGGATCCATGTCGACGTCATGGACGGCCATTTCGTGCCGAACATCACCATCGGCCCGGATGTGGTGAAGGCCCTGCGGCCGCATACCAGACTGCCGTTTGACGTCCATCTGATGGTCGCCCCTGTCGACCCCTGGCTGGAGGCCTATCGCGAGGCGGGCGCCGACATCCTGACCGTCCATCCCGAGAGCGGGCCGCATCTGCACCGCACCCTCGGCCGCATCCGCCAACTGGGCGCAAAGGCCGGTATCGTGTTGAACCCGGGCACGCCCCTGGCTGTCCTCGAGGAGGTCGTCGAGCTTGTCGATCTGGTGCTGCTGATGTCGGTCAATCCGGGCTTCGGCGGCCAGTCCTTCATCGGGACCACCCTGCGCAAGATTGAACGGACCCGCGCCCTGCTCGACGCCGCCGGGTCGAAGGCGCATCTGCAGGTCGACGGCGGGGTCACCGCCGCCAATGCCGGGGCCTGTGTCGCCGCCGGTGCCGATGCCCTGGTCGCCGGCACGGCCGTATTCCGGGGCGGACCTGCCGCCTACGCCGCCAATATCCTGGCATTGAAATCCGCGTGAACCCGTTCGGTCGCTTTTCCCGGACCGAGGCCGATACGCCCCCGCCCGGCGAGATCCCCGGCCTGCGTGGGGCGCCGATGCGGACGCCGGTGCGAACCGCCGGCGCGACCACCGCTCCCGGCCTTTGGCCGGCCGTCATCGGCCGGATGCTGTCCCGACAGCTTTGGATCGAACTCTACGGCCTGCCGGGCTACAGCCTGACGCTCAAAGGGCCCCCGGTGGAGGCCTTCGCGGCGGCTCCCCGCGACTTCCGGCCGGCTGATCCGGCATCCGGCAAGGCTGTTGTGGATGGCCGCTTCGTCCTGGCCGGCTCCAGTCTGGAGGCCGCTGCACCGGAGGACCCGTGGAACCGGCCCAGTCCCAGCCGGGCCTTCGCCACCGAGCTCCACGCCTTCGCCTGGCTGCCGTCGCTGATACTGCAGGGGGAACGCGGGGCGCGGGAGGCTGTGCGCCTGACCCTGGCCTGGGGCACCGCCTTTGCACGCTGGTCGCCGTTCGCCTGGGGACCGGATATTCTGGCCCGGCGAACCCTCAACCTCGCCTGTGCCGCAAGGCGGATGGGACAGGTCGCGACCGACGCAGAGCGGTTGAGGCTGGCGGACATCCTCGGCCGTCAGGGCCGGCAGCTGCTTCGCCCGCCGGGCGGTATCGCCGGCAGTGCGGAACGTCTGACGGCCGCTGCAGTGGCCGGCTGTGTGCTGGCCGGCCCGTCCGGCGGCTCGCTGCGCCGCGCCGCCCTGCGTCGACTGCCGGCGGCCCT
>VYLK01000132.1_pt1 | contig 45999 bp, 41 predicted proteins | sample 5114321 | NCBI WGS metagenome assembly VYLK01 (sample SAMN12291792, study PRJNA351875) | freshwater metagenome | isolation source: freshwater lake | place: USA: Michigan, MSU2 Lake | collected 2011-08-16
GCGGAACTGGCCGCCACCGCCCATATAGGTCATGCGGGTTGGGATACCGGTGGTCGAACCACCAACGGCCACAACGTTCGGGCCACCGCAACCTGCAGGAGGAGGAGGAGCAACGCCGTCAAGGCCTGCACCGTTTGCAGACGCTGCCGATGCAACACCAACGATACCAAATGGACGGTCAGCCAACAACACGGCGTCGCGCTGGGTCCAGTTCATGGAGAGCGCTACGTTGCCGCGGCCGTCATCCAAGTTAGCGCCCATTGCAACCGAAGCGGTCACGATTTGGCCGTCATTGTCGCCAGTGATCGAACGCTTCAGATCGACTTCAATGCCTTCGAAGTCCTTCTTCAACACGAAGTTGATAACGCCAGACATAGCGTCCGAACCATACACGGTGGATGCACCACCGGTCAGGATGTCAACGCGCTCCAACATGGCTTGTGGCACGGTCGAAATGTCGACGCGGCCGCTGATGTTGTAAGGGGTCATACGCTTGCCGTCCATCAGGACGAGGTTCCGCTGAGAACCCAAGCCGCGCATGTTGACAGTGGTCACACCGGCGGTGCCGTTGTTGACGTTTTCACCGTCGCCAGGAACAGTGGATGGCAAAGCGCGGAGCAGCTTTTCAGCTTCCGCAACTTGGTTCAACTGAAGCTCAGCGCCACCGATTGAGGTGATTGGGCTGGCTGATTGTACGCCAGGTGCAGAAATCCGCGTACCCGTGACAACCACGACTTCAGCGGCCTTCTCTTCGGTTGCAGCAGCCGTCTGAGCGAATGCTGGCGCTGCAAAGCCGAGGCCTGCAACAATAGTGCTCGCGAGCAAGAGCTCGCGGGTCATTGAAATTTTCATACTGGAACCTCCATTTGTCCCCTGCCCTATCGCTGTTTGACTCAGCTTTTTCAGGCAATAGCACGAGAGTTAACCAGCACATTACAAATCGTCAACGCTTCAATGACAGGGAAATGACGGCACGTCCGCACATTGTTGCCAAAGTGTCTCACTTCTTTGAGGCGGCTGATGCAATTAGCTCTTAAGCGCAGTCGCGAACACCATGTTTTGCCTTGAATTAGAACAATCTGCCACAAAACATTGGGTGCTAGACTAAACGAAAACGAAAAAAGGCGGCCCCGAAAGGCCGCCTTCTCTCATTCTATATGTCGATCCGACGACTAGAAGCGGCGGATAACCGTTGCGTTGAACGCGCGGCCAAACTGGTCGTACTGCGAGGTCAAAGCAGAGTTGCCCAAGCGCGTGACGACAGCGGTCGAGACCGATGGCGGTGCTTCGTCGAACAGGTTGCGGATCCCGCCAACCACGGTCCAGTTGTCCGAACGATAACGGACGCTGACACCATGTGTGATGGTGGCTTCGGTCTTGGTCTTGTACAAGACAGCGCCGATGCCATTGTTGGCGAAACGCGAACCTGGGGTTGATACCACAGGGTTTACACCATTGTTAAAGCGCGTTTCATTGGACTGACCAACAGCGTCAATGCTCCAGGTATAGGTCCAATCTTTGCGCTCAAACCGCAACTGGGTTTGGCTGACATAGATAGGCTCACCGATATCGCCAGCATTTTCCAACAGAACTGAGTCGGAGAACAGACCCGTTTTGTTGGACAGGGTCCAGCGGTGTTGCGTGTCAACAACCAGATCACCGAATGCGAAGTCCTTGCGGTACAAAGCCTTCAAATCGATGCCTTCAACTTCGGTCACATTCACGTTCACATAGTCGTTCGAGACCGTCAAAATCTGGCGGAAACGAGCCGAGGTTGCGTTGGTGTCACGTGTGAACAAGCGGCAGAACTGGTCAGCCTGCCCTTGGTCAGGCGCACCGTAGCAAGCGCCAACGATGCTACCTGCACCGAATTGAGCGACCTGATCGGTGACCGAGATTTGCCAGTAATCCAAGCGCAAGTTCAAGTCGATCTTGGAAGGTGTGTAGACGAAGCTGAAGATGTCCGAGCGAGACTCTTCTTCTTTCAGCGTGCCTGCACCACCACCGGTGAAGATCGTTGCCGACTGGCTCGAACCATTGGTCGCGCCGTTATAGTCGCCAGGAATGCCAGCTGCCAAGCAACGGGCTTTGACGATCAGATTGCTGCTGTTGTCATGGTTGATACATGGGTCAATTGCAGTCTGACCCAAGAAGCCAGTTTGGTCACCCAAGAACAATTCGAACAATGCTGGCGCACGATACGAAGTACCTGAAATCGCAACGATCGCAAATTCCGGTGTGATCTTCCAGTTTGCCGTGGCTTTCCACGTCGTGTTGGACTCATAGGAATCATAGTCGGTGAAGCGATAAGCCAAGTTGACTTCGAGGTTTTCGACCAATGGCTTCTTTGACATCAATGGCGCTGAAAGTTCGCCATAGACTTCCTTAACGGTGTCTTCGCCCTTGGTGATGCCGGCACTTGTCGTCAAAGCAATGTTGCCGCGCAGGGTTTCGGCCCCTGGAACGTCATTGATGCTGTAAGTCCGGTAATGTGCACCCAAGTTGATTTTCACGGCATCAGCAGCGCCAGGAATTTGGAACACATCGCCCGAGACGTTCGCTTCAACCACGGTTTGCTCATAAACCGTGTTGCCGGTGTTTGCGTTGTTGAAGAGATAGTCGAACTCTTCAGCCGTGTATTCACCGCGCAGAACGCGTGGATCGAAGAAGTTGATCGGCAAGCAGGTGCCGCCCGACAAAGTTGGGGTTGGGCAAGTCACAACACCTGTTGTTGGGTTGCGGGTTGCCTGAGAAATCGCTGTCAAACGGTCAGCCAAAATCGCGGTACCGGAATACTCACCTTCGCCGCTGCTGGTTTGGGCATAGATTTCCCAAGCGCCATTTTTGAAGAAGCCAGCCAAGCCGTTGCCAGTTTGACCTTTGACGCCGCCGACAACTTGCCAAGTTTCAACTGTTTGCTGGCTGTCAGCTGGACGCGCGATAACCGGTTGAACGTTTACGCCGAACGGGTTGAAGGCATTGGCTGCTGGGATTGTGAAGAACAATTGAGCCGCGCGATCTTGGCTTGACTCACGCTTTGCGTAGAGCGCTTCACCATAGATTTCTACACCGCCCAGAATGTCCAAGTCCCGTGCCGCAGTGGCATAGAAGTTGGTACGCTTGGATGGCGAAATCAGGTCGGCATTCTGTTGAAACGGATGCTCGAAGTCGAGCTGGTTACCTACAGGCGCGCCAATGGCACCGACTCTCGGACCGAACAAGCGACGGAAGCCAGGAAGCGTCAAAATGACTTGCTGGCTGGCGCAGGTGACGGTCGCACCGGTTGCCGTCAAGCAGAGAGTTGTGCTGCCTGCAACTGGGGTAACCGATGGGTTCAAACCAACAGTACGAGCGGTGATGCTTGTGTCAGCTTTCCACGTGCCGCCCATTTGCTGCACGCCGCCCACCACGGTGGAGGCGTTGCCAAGTGGCGAGAGCCAGTTGTACTGCGAGCCGAGGCCATAGCACTTTGGCTGGCCGGTTGCGGGATCGATGAAGTCAGCGCGTTGGCCAGTTGCTGCATCGAACACATAGTCTTGTTGGCAATAATCACGGTCGCCGTACTTCAAGGCTTTTTGCTCGAAGTAGCTGCCGCTGACCATGACGTTCCAACGGTCGGCCGTTTTGCCCCACAAAGCGCCTACCGTGAATTGCTCACCAGCGCCTGCTTCGGTCAAGTTGCCAGAAGCGGTTGCTTCAAAGCCGTTGACGTTTCTACGAACGATCGCGTTGACAACACCGCCAACCGCGTCCGAACCGTAAATTGGCGAAGCGCCTTCGTTCAGGATTTCATAGCGGCTGATCGCCAAGTTAGGGATGGTTTGAAGGTCGACTGCGCCAACCTGACCGCGCACACCCGATGGTGGCAAACGGCGGCCGTTCAAAAGAACCAAGGTACGCTGAGCGCCCAAGCTGTTCAAACCGACGGTTTGGATACCTGGGCCGCCTTCTACGATGAAGCCGGAGAAGAAGTTGTTGATCTGACCCGAGCCAGCAGCAGCGGTAGAGCCTTGCAGAATTTCAGCGGCATCAATCGTGCCCGACAATACGGCGTTGTCATTGGTGATGACAGTCAAAGGCGATGCTGAGCTGAAGGTGTCGCGGCGGATGCGCGAACCGGTAACCACGATGGTTTCAGCTTGCTTAGCAGGTGCTGCAGCAGGTGCTGGTGCCGCTGCTGGAGCGGTTTGAGCGATCGAAACGGCTGGGATGAAGGTCAGTGCGGTCAACGCGGTTGCGCCGATCAAAGAAGCACGAACAGATATTTTCAAGGTATTCCCCCTTAAGTAACTAAAATCTGCAGCGAAACCATCAGGTAATATGAGGTAAAAATCCGCAGATTTTGCATTGCACGCTGTAGAGCGCGAACATTACAAGGTTGCAAGGACCCTTCCTGCCCAAACTGTGCCTCTGCATCACTTGTGAAAATTTTGTAACATGTTTGCCACACTCTTGTGCATTGCAGGACTTGGCTGTTAGCCGTGTTGCCCTTTACGGCAGAGCGTATAAATACAGATCAAGGCGGCCCGTTTGTTGCCGCCGCAATCATGTCTCGAAAGCACGACTTTCCATGGGGTCTTCACATATGTTCGCGAAACGACTTGTTCTTCTGGTATCTACTGCGATCTGCGTTGCTGCTGCCGCCACAACTGCAGTGCAAGCACAAACGTTCAAGCCAACCGGCCCAGCACTACCGGTTGACGTTATGTCTCGAGATTGGAATGTTTGGAGTGCCCGGATCAGTCCGGACGGCAAGCACATCGCCGCTTTGGCAGGCATACCTGGTCAAAATCCGGTGATCCGGGTTTGGTCGACCGAGGACATGAGCAAAACCCCAACGCAATTTGGTTCCAAAACCATGCGGTTTACGGGCTTTCAGTTTATGAACAACTCGAAGCTTTTGGTGTTTGCAAACCAGCCCGTAGCCGCTGGGTCGAACTCCCGTTGGCTTACTAGGGCTGCGATTGCCAATCTAGACGGGTCTTCATTCTTGGATTTGGCGGCGGACGATAGTGCCGACCCCCGCGGCGAGGATCGTATCGTCGGCTTCTCTTTGTTCCGGCGCCTTCCCAAGGAAGAAAACGTCGTCCTGATGGAAATCCAGCGCTTTTCCGGCACCGAGATTGTGCGCCTGAACGTGAACACGGGTCGTCAAGATCGCTTCGCACGGACTGGTGACAACGAAACCTTTGCTTGGTCTGATGGCGACGGGAATATCAAGCTAAAGACACAAACTCGCGCCGCGAACGGCGTCTGGACCCGCTACGTCTACTTCCGTGAAACCAACAACGATGATTGGAAAGAGTTGCCTGGCCTTCGACTTCCGATCAATGATCGCTTCACTCTGGCACCAGTCCACGTGTCGAAAGACAACAAAAGCATCTTTGTCCGAACGAACCGTGATACAAATTTCGCTTATCTGGCCAAATATGACATCGCCACCGATACAATTGGACCGCCGATTGTTCAAAATACGGAGTACGATATCTCTAGCGCCAGTTTTGGCTCATCTGCCGATGAAGACGCTTTGACGGAAGATCCACTGCGCACGTTCTGCTGGGCCGGCCCTTCGACTGAATGCCAATATTCTGATCCTACCGACAAGCGCCTTTCCAATTTGCTCGAACGGGCGCTTCCCGGCGCAAACATTAGCTTCACTGTGCGCAATGGTGGTGCAAACGTCTTGGTGACTGCAACCGCACCAAACGTACCTGACACTCAGTATCTTTTGAAGAATGAGCGGCAGTTGATCAAAGTGGGGTCGGCTTTAGAAGGGTGGGATCGCAAGACCCTTGGGCCAGCGGAATGGGTCACCTACCCTGCCCGTGATGGCTTCCAGATCCCTGGCGTTCTCTATTTGCCGCCCGGCTATAACAAAGAACGGGACGGACGCCTGCCACTGGTCGTTATGCCTCATGGCGGCCCATGGTCCCGTGATGATATGGACTTTGACATCAGCTTCTGGCCACAAATGTTCGCCACACGTGGATTTGCGGTTTTGCTACCAAACTATCGGGGCTCGACGAACCTTGGTAAAGCCTTGTGGAAAGGTGGCGACCGTGAGTGGGGAGCCATCATGCAGGACGATAAAGATGATGGTGCCAAGTGGTTGATAGACCAAGGCATTGCTGATCCGAGCCGCATGATGATGTATGGCTATTCCTATGGTGGCTTTGCGGCTGCCGCAGCTGCTGCCCGTTCGAGTGATCGTTCTGCAGGCCTTTGGCAGTGCGCCATTTCAGGCGCACCAGCCATTGACCTTCAGCGCATCGCGACCGACTGGGGCGAAAGCCGCCTGCAGCGTGTGAACCAAGGCGTAACGGTCGGTGGCTGGGACCCGATGGCCCACCTCGACCAAGTCAAAATCCCTTGGTTGATCTTCCATGGCGATTACGACCGTCAGGCCGATACCATCCATTCGCGCACAGCGGCGGCCCGGATGCGCCAAGTCAATCCAAATGCGAACTTCCGCTATGTGGAAATTCCAAGAATGTCGCATACCTTGGGCGAAATGACCCCAGAGCATCGCACCCAATTCTTGAACTTGATCTTGGATTGGACCGCCAATAATTGCGGCAATATCTCGGCCAAGTTCGACGAACCCGGCCTCAAATCCACGTTGACCAAGCGCGCCGCAAAATAAGCGACGATTGGTCTCAATCAAAATCGAAAGCCCGGCAGGACGTCCTGCCGGGCTTTTTTGATGGGTGATGGTGACGCAGGACTTAGAAGCGGCGACGCACTTGGAAGAATAAAGACCGACCATTGAGGTCATATTGACTGGTCAATGGTGCATTGCCTAGGCGGTTCGTTAGAGCCGAGAAACCATATGGTGCTACAGAAATTGCGGGTGGTGACTCATCAAACAAATTGGTCAGCCCCCCAATCGCCGTCCACTCATCAGAACGATACTGCACGGTGATTGCATGATAGAACATTGCTTCTGTGTTAAGCTTGTAGAGTACGTCTGGCACACCATTAAATCCATAGGTATCGCCAGCATCTGTTGGATTGGTTTCAAAGCGATCAATAAAGTCGCTCAAATCGGAAGATGGACCAACATAGCGCGTTGTCCACGTGTAGGCCCAGTCCTTCCGCCGGAATTGGAACTGCGTGCTGCTAACCACCTCCGGTGAACCAATATCGCCCAAGAAAACATTTGGATCACTAGAATCAAGAATTTTTGATTCGCCACCCACTTGGAATGTAGTTTCGGAGTTAATCCTAAATGTCCCGAACGCAAGATCGAGCGAGTAGTCTATGTTCAACGACAACTCTTCTTGAACAATGCTAGAAACATTCACAAATGGGTCCAGAACGGATGTGATATCTCTCTCTGCTCCACCTCGCGTGATTTGGCTACATAATGACCTGAATTGGGCTTCACCCCGATAACAAAGGCCCAAAATGTTGCGAGCGCCATATTGGGCGATCTGATTGTTAACTTCGACAGACGAATAATCGAGTGCTACTTGAAGGTCTGCAAAGTCAGGTCGCCAAACAAGACCAAGTGTAGAGGTGTCTGCGGTTTCAGCTTCGACAAAGCCAAGACCACCGCGCGAAACAGCCGGAATTGATGAAGTACGCCCGAGATAGGTCGCCGCAACCCCGTCCGCAGCACACAGTGTTCTAACCTGTGTATTATTTGACTCACCCCAGTTGATACAAGGATCATTACTTGGTTGCAAAAAGTACTGTTGGTCTGAGAGGAAAAGTTCAAACAACGCTGGCGCACGATAGGATGTGCCGACCCCGCCACGCATACGAACTTCGGGGCTAACCTGCCAGTTCACACTTACCTTATAGGTGTTGCTCTCGCCATATGAATCGTAATTCGTGTACCGGCCCTGTAAGTTCAACGTCAGATCTTCTGCCAAAGGCTTGCCACGCAGAACAGGGACTTCGATTTCTGTAAAGAGTTCAAGAACGCTGTCCTTTCCCTTAGTGATGCCAGATGTAGAAAAGATGCGCGTGTTACCGCCACGTGATTCCTCGGATGGCACATCATTGATCGAATAGTCCCGATACTGAAGACCAAAGCTGGCGGCTATGTTGCCAGCCGGCACCTTAAACACGTCGCCAGAAACAGTACCTTCAAAAATGGTCTGCTTATACGTTGTTTTGCCCAACTGCTTTGTAAACAAATAATCTTTCTCGGCTTGGGTATACTCACCTTGCAAAAAGGTTGGGCCAAAAAAATCGATTGGTAAACAAGCACCGCCCGTGATCGTGGGCGATGGACAGGTTCTAACACCATTGACAATTGTTTGTCGGGTAGCAGCAATAACGCGGTCGTCCAACACGTCTTGAGTTAAGTATTCGCCTTCAGCTTGGCTGGTCTGCAATGTTGCTTCCCAACGGCCAGAGCGCAAGAAACCACCAAAGCCGTTGCCAGTGCTTCCACGGAGACCTGCCACACCTTGAACAGTTTGGACTGTTTGATCAAAGCTGTATGGAACCGCGATAAAAAGGTTGGCACCTAGGCCGATTGGGCCGAATGGGTTGCCCGGGAATGCAGCAGGTAAAAATGCCGTTGTGTTCGCGGTGCCGTTTTGGGCAGACTCCCGCCGATTGATCAATAGTTCACCAAACAGTTCTGCACCGTTAAAGAAGGGCAAATCGACTGCGCCAGTTGCAAAAACCGTCATACGCTTAACTGGCGAAAGGATATCTTCTTCGAGCTGGCTTGGCTGTTGACGCTCTAGCTCAATGTATGGGTCAATGCCCAGAGTCCCCTGACGGGGCCAAAACAAACGTGAGAAACCAGCCACAGAAAGGACCGTGTTACAGGGAACAGGCCTACCGAAAGCGTTGGTACATGTTACGGTAGTTCCGGGGATGGAAGTTGCGTCTGGCCTGCGACCAACAACCACCCCAGTTCCTGACGATGGACCCCAAACAGTTAAGTCTTGGGCTTGAACTGCGTTTACGATCAAACCGCCACGGCACAGTGTTTGACCAGTTTTCGGGTCGATAAAGTCGGCGCGTTGCCCATTAGCTGGATTGAAGACATAGTCTTCTGTGCACTTGGCATAATCTCGGTCACCAACGTTGAGTTCTTTTTGCTCAAAATACTCGGCTGAGACCATAATGTTCCACGTATCTTCGGTCTTGCCCCATAGACCACCGACCAAAAACTGTTCGCCACCACCATCAAAATCTGCATTGCCTGATGCCGACACTTCAAAACCGTTAGCGTTCTTGCGGGTGATCAAGTTTACAACCCCGCCGATCGCATCAGAGCCGTAAATTGCGGAAGCACCATCGCGTAGGACTTCAGTTCTATCGGCCGCCAAGGCCGGGATAACGTTCAAATCAACCGCGTTAACCCGACCCTGCGTGCCGGCAGGAGGCAATCGCTTGCCGTTCAACAACACCAATGTGCGGCCCGGCCCGAGGCCACGTAAACCAATTGTGTTCACACCCGGCCCGCCGTCAGTGATAAAGCCGGTGTAAGAGTTATTGATTTGCGAGGAGCCCGCAGCAGCTGGGCTGTTCTGGATAATTTCAGCGATGTTCACCTGACCAGCCAACGACGACGCCTCGCTGGTGATAACAGTAATCGGAGCCGTCGATGTGAATGTGGACCGCGCCAGACGAGAGCCCGTGACAACAACAGTTTCAACTGGTTTCGTTGCTTCTTTAGCTTGCTGAGGCTTTTGAGAAGAAGCGGCTTCAGGAGCTGGCGCGGTTTGAGCGAAGGCTGCACCGCTAAACATCAGTAACGAAACAAGTGCCGTTGCGCCGTAATAAATTGACCGAGTTCTTGTTGGCATATTTTTCCCCTTTTGGAAGCCACTCCAAGCGCCACATCTGGCTTACGACGCAAACAACACCATCCACGCTTGAAAGATTTAAAATAGGCAATGTTTCAGAACAATCTCAAGTCAAATTCTTACCAATGGGTAACAATTCGCTGTTGGTCAGCGGCCTATGTTGCATAAGGGCAACAAACTAAAGACCTTGGGGCTGCCGAATAAGCTCTGCGCCGCTTTTCGGTGATTTACACTTATGCGCGAATTGGTTACCAAGGGTAGGCGCGATCCCTTAGCCCCGAAGTGAAAATCTTGGGTGCTAGTCTGTGTGTTTCGGCTCGCTTCTGTTTTGTTTTGCAACGACTTCAAACAACCCGCATCACACCGAGTTTCTTGACCTCAGCTCGCCGTGATAACGCAGGAGCTAAAAGAAATGAGTTTCATGAGTCGAATAAGGTTGGTCTTCGTGGCCGGCATCTTGTCATCAATGGCGCTTCAAACAACCGCATTCGCGGAACCATGGACTCCTAAGACACCAAGGTTGCCGATTGAGGCCGCCATCGGCGACTATGCTTTAACCAATGTTGCGATGAGCCCTGATGGCAATCATATTGCCGCGGTTGTGCCGGTTAGCAGTGGCAACCCTGTCATCAAGGTTTGGGATACGCGTAATTTAGCCAAAGACCCCAAGGTGATCGGCTCTTCTAGGATGCGTTTCTTTTCAGTGAGCTTTATCAAGAACGATCGCCTCTCGATAACTGTGAACCAACCTGTTTCGGTAGGTGCTAATTCTGACTGGTTCAGCAAAGTGCTATTCAGTGATCTTGAAGGCAAAGAGTTTATTGAGCCGATGAAGGGTGCTTTCGAACTCCGTCAAACGGCTGTTGCCGGTCTAATGAACCGCATGGCGCGCGATCCTGAGCATGTTCTGATGGAATCAGGTGCGCTGTTTGAAGAATCCGACATATTCAAAGTCAATGTTCGCACTGGCGTAGGACAGCGAGTTGCCAGACAAGGCGACAACGAATTTCTTGACAGTGTAGGCCTCGACAAGGACTACAACTTCCGGATCAAATATGACCTAAAAGTGGAAAATGGCGTCTACTTCAGGCGAACCTATTTTCGAGAGGTGGGCGGTAGCTGGAAGTTATTGGAACCGCTAACTCTCGACTACTCGTCTCGGCACGCACTGACAGTGTTGCGAATGAGCCAGGACGCTAAAAAACTGTGGGTACGGACGAATAAGTTTTCAAACTACGAAGCAATTTATGAGTTTGATATCGAAACTCAGAAATTCTCTGAGGCCCCAATCTTCGCAAACACAGAATTTGATGCTGCAGGCATTCGGTTCTGGGCTGCCAACGACGATGAATCTCTTGTCGGGGATCCGCTGGCTGGCTTCTGTTACGCTGGGCCAGTTTTCGAATGTACTTATTCAGACCCGACGCTCCGGGAGCTACAAAGCAAGCTTGAACGGCAGTTTCCGGGAAAATCTGTTAGCTTGGTCAGCGTCAAAAATGGCGGGAAAAAAGCCTTGGTAGCAGTTTCTTCCGCCAACTTTCCAACGACTTGGTTCATCTTTGAAAACGGCACTAAACTGACGCGCATTATTGGTGCGCTAGATGGCACTGAGGTAAATCCAGCCAATCTCGCACCGGCTCAATGGGTAACTTACAAAGCGCGTGATGGGTTGGAAATACCAAGCGTTGTCTATCTCCCACCCGGCTATGATGCCCAAAGAGACGGGCGAATTCCTTTAGTGGTTATGCCGCATGGCGGGCCATGGTCACGAGACGACATGTCTTGGGATGCCGCCGCTTGGGCCCCTCTCCTCGCAACCCGCGGTTTCGCGGTCTTACAGCCGCAGTATCGTGGTTCTGAAGGGCTAGGCCTGAAGCTTTGGCTCGCCGGAGACAAGGAGTGGGGAGCCAAAATGCAGGACGATAAGGACGATGGCGCTCGCTGGCTCGTAGAACAGGGCGTTGCTGATCCCGATCGCATGATGATGTTCGGCTATTCCTATGGTGGCTTTGCCGCTGCAGCCGCGGCAGCTAGGTCAAGCACGACTTCCAAGGGTCTCTGGCAATGCGCCATAGCAGGGGCACCTGCCGTCGACTTGCAAAGAATCAAGAATGACTGGGGCGACAGCCGTTTTCAACGGCAAGTTCAAGGCCAAACGGTGGACGGTTGGGACCCAATGGAAAACCTTGACAAGGTTCAGATTCCTTTCTTGATCTTCCACGGGAGCTACGACAATCAGGCCGATGTCATCCATTCGCGCACAACAGCGGCACGGATTCGCCAAGTAAATCCCAAAGCGAACTTTCGCTATGTGGAAATCCCGGGAATGTCGCACACGCTCAATAAGATGACGCCAGCGCATCGCGAGCAATTTATTCCCCTAATGCTAGACATGCTGGACCATAATTGCGGCAATATCTCAAAGACATTTAGTGAACCGGGTTTGAAATTGCCAAAGAACCAAAAGAGCGCCGTGTTACGCTAAATCGCCAAATCGCAACCCCTGTGCCCTGAAACAAAAAAGCCCGACAGGACAACCTGCCGGGCTTTTTCTTCGCTCGGACGTCTAACGTGATTTACGACTTTGGCGCTGCACCGGGCTTTTGGGCGTCGGTGGTGCAGAGGTAGCGGGTGCGGTGGATATCCACGGCATTATCGACCCAGCCAGTGACACGGGGGCTGACGAGATTGCGGTTGGTTAGGAACCACATCGGCATGAAGCCATTTTCCTTCAGCACAATGGCCTCAGCCTGCTTCATCAGGTTAGCGCGCTTAACCGTATCTTTCTCGACGTCGGCCGCTTCCATCAGCTTATCGAATTCTGGATTGCTATATTTGCCGTAATTCAGCTGATCTGTGCTCGTCTGGAACAGATAGACAAAGTTTTTGGCATCGTTGAAATCTGAAATCCAACCCGCATCACCTAATTCAAAGTCGCCTTGACGCAGTTTTTCGTAATTGATTTGGGTCTCAGCACCCAAAATCTCAACTTGAACCCAAGGCGCGATTTTGGCCCAGTTCTGCTGAACGACAGGGGCAACGCGCGGGTTATCGCCTGAATTACGGAAGCTGAAGGTGAACTTCAGCGGCTTGTTGGGGCCATAGCCTGCTTCTTCCAACAGCTTCTTAGCACGGGCCAAACGCTCTTCCATGCTTTGATCTTTGAAGTCGGTCGACATGGCACCAGTCTGATAATTGGCAATACCAGGGGGCACGAGGCTGTAGGCTGGCTGTTGGCCTGCTTTCAGGATCTGTTTGGTGACAAACTCACGGTCTGCCGTCATCGAAATCGCTGCGCGAACGCGCGCGTCGTTAAACGGGGCCTTGCGGAGGTTGAAGATGTAATAGGTCAGGCCGGTATAGCCGTGAATGCGAGCATAGCCTGGCAAATTCTTGTTGATCTCCTCAAGGCGCGAGCCCGAGAAGTTCGTGTTGATGTCGAGGTCGCCGGTCCGGACTTTACGCTCAGCAGCATTGTCGTCAGAGGTTGGGTAGAAGAAGACCTGATCAATACAGACATTGGCATTGTCATAGTAGTTGGCATTGCGCACGACATGAACGAAGTCGTTTGGCTTCCATTGTTGCAGCTTATAGGGGCCATTGCCGACAAAATTCTCGGCCTTGATCCAATCCTTGCCAACCTTTTCCACCACATGCTTTGGAATCGGAAAAGAGGTGTAATGGGTCAAAAGACCCGGCAAGTATGGGGCTGGATGCTCCAGTGTGACTTCGAGGGTTTTGGCATCAATGGCGCGCACGCCCAATTGGGTCACATCCTTGATGCGGCCATCATAGATTTTCTCCGCATTTTTGAGGACATAGAGGATAGACGCATATTTGGCGGGCGGGGATGTGGTCATGATCCGCTGCCAAGCAAACACGAAATCTTCAGCTGTCACCGGCTGACCATCCGACCATTTGGCGTCGCGCAGCTTAAAGGTCCAAACAAGGCCATCTGGGCTGGTAGACCATTCCGTCGCCATACCAGGAATCGGACGCCCCTGCGGATCTTCAGTTGTTAGCCCCTGAAGCATATCGCCGATAATCCGGTTCTCCCACGTACCAGAAGCTTGATGGGGATCGAGAGACAGAGGCTCCGCACCATTCCCGATTTGAAGGGTCCGCGCCTTGTCGGCGTCGGCACTACCACCGCCACAAGAAACCAAACCTAAACTCAACACCAAAGCAGTAGTTGCGGCAGCCAAAGACCGGCGTGTGATTTTCATTTCGTTGTCTCTCCCGATCGGGTTAGTGTGTGATCTCTATAGCGCACAGGCCTGCTTTTGCTATGCGGACAGGCACTACGTCAAAAACCTTGTTACGATTTGTGAAGGTAACGTGAAATGAACAAATTCAGTACCACGCTCATTGCAGCGAGTTTTATGACATTTGGTGCAGTTGCGTGGGCGCAATCGGGACAAAATCCAGCAAATGCGACGGTTTCTCCGCTAGAGCCCATCTATGCCTGCGCGAATAAAACCGACCCAACCGAGCGTCTGGCCTGCTTTGATGCCGCTGTTGCAACCATTCGGGCCAAAGAGGCAAAGTCTGAGATTGTGACTTTCGACAAACAACGGGTGGAAAAGGTGCGCCGTGAGGCGTTTGGCTTCTCCCTCCCCTCGCTTCCGAAGCTGGGCTTCCCAGCCTTTGGCGGTGGCCCAAAGGCCGATAGCAAAGACCAAAGCGTGGCTGCTGCTGCGGTGGAAGCGGATATTGAAGAACAAAGCTTCACCGTGGCCAGCACGCGGGAATCGGCTGGACGGGTTGTGTTGACGCTTGAAAATGGGCAGGTCTGGCGCTTGACTGAGGCAGGCGAACTCAATGCCCCCTCGCGTCCCCCCTATAAAGTGAAGATCCGCACAGCTGCCATGGGCTCCTTCATCCTGACGGTCGAAGGCCGCAACAAAGGCTATCGCGTTCGCCGGGTTGAATAAAGCAAAGCGGTTTTGCGCCCCTTCGCGACCAATCTAGCGGTCGCGTGGGTCAATCGCGTCGCGCAGGCCGTCGCCGATGAAGTTGAAGCAGAACAAAGTGACCATCATCGTCGTGGCTGGGAAGATCAATAGCCATGGGGCGATTTCCATCTCGCGCGCACCAATTGAGATCAGATTGCCCAAGCTGGTCATTGGCTCCTGAACGCCAAGACCCAAGAAGCTCAAGAAGCTTTCGGTCAGGATGACGGCTGGAATGGTCAAAGTCACATAGACGACAACGGGCCCGAGCACATTGGGAACAATGTGGCGTGTCACAATGCTGGCGCTGGTGACGCCGGCGGCTTCGGCTGCTTCAACAAATTCCTTCTTGCGCAAAGAGATCGTTTGCCCGCGAACAATCCGCGCCATGGTCAACCACTCCACCGCCCCAATCGCTACGAAGATCAGGATCAGATTGCGGCCAAACACCACCATCAAGATGATCACAAAGAAAATGAACGGGAGCGCATAGAGCACATCGACGATGCGCATCATGATTTGATCGACCCGGCCGCCGATATAGCCAGCCGTTGCACCCCAGATAACCCCGATCAGAAGCGAAACCCCTGTTGCGACAAGGCCCACCGCCAGTGACATGCGCAAGCCGTACAAGAGCCGCACAAACAAGTCCCGCCCTTGTGGGTCAGTACCGAAAATGTGCAAATTCTCCCAAGTTGGCCCCTGCAACACGCGGTCATTATAAATAGTCTCATAATCATGTGGCCAGAAAAACGGGCCAAAGATCGCCAAAAACGTCAAAGTGCCGAGCACGATCATGCTGCCCACAGCGGCCTTATTGCGGAACAAGCGGCGCCGTGCATCATCCCAAAGCGAGCGTCCTTTGACGGCTGCTTCGAGAAGCTCGGCCTTTTCTTGGGGTGTCGTCAGCAGGGTCACTCGTATTTTACTTTCGGGTCTAAGAGGCCGTACGCAAGATCGGCCAGAAGATTAAGTAGAATGATGAGGCCCGCATAAAGCACAACAACCGCCATCACGACGGGATAATCGCGCTGCAAAGCACTCGTGACGAAGTTTTTGCCAATGCCTGGCAGTTGGAACACCGTCTCCACCACAACTGAGCCGGTAATCAGGCCGGCGCATGCAGGGCCTAAGTAAGAGACCAAGGGCAACAGAGCCGCGCGCAACGCATGTTTGGAAAGGACTTGCAGTTCGGGAAGGCCCTTGGCGCGTGCCGTACGCACGAAGTTAGAGCGCAAGACTTCCACGGCGCTGGAGCGCACTAAGCGCGAGATAATGGCGATTTGAGCCAAGGAAAGCGTGATGACTGGTAGCAGCAACGTCTCAAACGTCATCTTGCCCAGATCAAGGCCTGCTGTTGGCAACCAGCCAAGATAAACCCCAAACACTAGCGACAAAATCGGCCCGACAACCAAGGAAGGAATACAAATGCCGGCCATGGCGATGGCCATAATCGAGTAGTCGGGCAAGCTATTTTGCTTCAGAGCGGCAAATAGGCCCATCGGCACGCCCACACAGGTCGCCAATAGCAACGCTGCCAAACCAATTGTCATGGATACCGGAAAACCTGAACCAATGATCTCGCTGACGGTTTGGTCCTTGTAAATCAATGACGGACCTAAGTCGAAGGTCGCAAGCCCTTTCAAATAGTCCAAAAACTGGATGTAGAGTGGCTTATCAAACCCGTAAAAGGACATGAGCTGCGCGCGAATTTCAGGCGACAATGCACGTTCGGTATCAAATGGGCTGCCTGGTGCCAAACGCATCATAAAGAAAGCCACCGCAATGATGACCAGCATGGTGGGAATGGCCACCATGAGGCGTCGCATCGTATAGGCTAACATGGCGTTTTTAGTCCTTTTGAAGCTTCGGCGGACCGGCCAGTATGCGTGCCCAGTCGTTTGGAAAGCAATTGATGATGGTTGCTGGATTGTCAACGGACCATGCCAGCATCAATTCTAACAAGAGCTTGATTGGCAAGGAAACTCAGCCCGCTTACCTCTGTGCCACTTTCGACGCCACACATGCTGGACCCTGCGGTGGGCTTCAGCTAATGCCATTGTCACAGGAGTAAATCATGAGCCCCTTCCGCACGATCACCCCCAATTTCTCCGCCTCACCTCAGATCAGCGTGACTGACGTTGGCCAAGCAGCTCGCGATGGCTTTACCGCAGTGATCTGCAATCGCCCTGATCATGAAGACATGGGCCAAGTCAGCGCTCAGGAGATTGCAAAGGCCTGTGCGGAACACGGGCTGAGCTTTACCCACATCCCTATTTCGGGGGGCATTCCGGAAGAAGCAGTGCCGTTGATGCGCGAGGCCCTTGCAGCCAGCACAGGGCCTGTACTTGCCTATTGCCGCAGCGGGACGCGTTCCACCAATCTATGGGCCTTGGCAGAGGCCAGCGCCGGCGGAAACCCGGAAGAGCTTGTCGAAGCCGGTGGGCGCGGTGGATATGATTTACGGGGCCTGATGCCGCTTTTGCGCTCACTTTCGCAAGCCAGCTAAAGCGCCAGTTCTTGCCTGCTAATGACTAAAACCATGGCACTGTAACCGGTGCCACTGCAGCATCGTATCTTCATACCAAGACCCTGTCACAATTTGTGGCGATGGTTACGTGTATGAAGTCGAATCGCTTAAGGCTGGGGTCGACCCAGTCTGAACATTATCTCTGTCTGCCAAAGGCCTGTTTGCTTTGACCAATCTCATCCGCGATTTTGAGTGGAGCTGGACCGGCGTCACCGTACGCAAAACCGGCGCGCGCGTACCATTTGACGCCGCTCACTTGAGCGAGATTTTTCATTGGTGTGTGTATTTCGTAAGCGTGGTGTTGAGCCCCTGTTTAAAGGACGGCCCCGTTATTGGTTTTGCCCCAGACCCGGCCCGACCTTGGTATTTGATTTGGCCCAGCTTATTTTTGGCAGGTGGTCGATCGGCCCGCGCAGGCGAGACCCCACAGCTGTGGATGCATTTTGAGGACCGAACGCATAGCGAGCCAGTAAGCTTGCCGGATGATGGCGTGCCCCGCTGGAACTTCGATGCCCATGATTTAAGCAAGTCCCGCGTCGCGGCGGCTTTTGAAGAGGCCTTTGGCTATGGGTTGGCGCTTGATCCGCGACAACATGAGGGGTTCGCGGTCGAAAAGGGTGAAGACAATGGCATTCATGACGGACGTATTGTCACCCTGCCCTGCGAACCTAAGTTCGGCAAAGTCTATCAGAAGCTGATTGATAACCGCGGCGCGGATGGCTTGATAGAAGACTTGCGGACCCCAACTGTCGGCGGTGTGCCCGCTCTGGTCTATATCAAACGCCGGCCCGAACAAGTGCGGTTTTCAAATGACAATACGCAATGCTGGCTTCGCAGTGTGGATGAGATATTCTCAAATGAAGAGACTGCAGCGATCACGCGCTTTTGTCAGATTCTGAACCTTGATTGGGGTGGACTGGATATCTTGCGCGACCGGACCAGTGGTTTGATCTATATAGTAGATGCAAATCGCACAGACATGGGCCCGCCAATCGCGCTACCCTTATCAGATAAACTAAAAAGCACTTATATTCTGGGCTCTGCCTTGAAACTAAGTTGCGAGAAAGTCCGGCTGCGCGCTGGTGGAGGCATATGATGGCTGTTGCGATTCCTTTTGTCCGCGACATCAAATTTGACTATGGACGTGTTGAGCAGGTTAGCCCGCTGATCCGACGGGTTATTGCTAATAACCCAGGCCCGTTCACCTTCACTGGCACAGGCGTCTATATCATTGGGCATGGCGATGTGTGCGTGATTGATCCGGGCCCGGATTTGGCGGATCATTTTGAAGCCCTAAAACAAGCTTTGGAGGGCGAAACCGTTAGCCATGTGCTCGTCACCCACTCCCATATGGATCACAGCCCGCTGGCCCACCCCCTAGCGCGTTGGGCGGGTTGTTCGGTTTTGGCTTCCGGCGAAATTGCCCTGCCCACGCAATCCGAAGTGCGCCTAGAGGCAGGTGACGACACGCGCTTTCGTCCGGATTCTGCGCTGAATGATGGAACCTTAATCGAAGGCGACGGCTGGACCATCGAGGCAATTGCGACGCCGGGCCATACGTCTGGGCACATGTGCTATGCCCTGATGGAAGAAAATTGCCTATTCTCTGGCGACCACATCATGGGCTGGTCGACGACGGTTATCAGTCCGCCTGATGGGGATATGGACGCCTATCTAAGCAGCCTCGAAAAAATTGCCGCCCGGGAGTTTGCGACGATTTGGCCAACCCATGGCCCCCCGATCACAGACCCTGCCCCATTTGTGGCTGCCTATCGCGACCATCGCCTTGATCGGGAAGACCAAATCCTCGCTTGCTTGGCCTCGGGTCACACCAAGGTGAAAGATATGGTGCCCGTCATGTACGCGGCTGTCGATCAAAGACTCTGGCCAGCAGCCTGTCACTCAGTCATGGCACATATGAGCCGTCTGGTGAAAATTGGACGGGTGGCATGCGAGGGCGAACCCAATATGGACGCAAGCTTTGAGTTAGTCTGAGGGGTTTAGACTTAGCTCAGAAGTTGGGAACGGTGCGCTTTTCACCATTTGGATGAACAATGACGATCGTCTGCCGGTCATATTCCAAATTAGCTTGAAGTTCGCGTAATTTATCTTCATCGCCAGCTAAAATGTTGGTATAGCGCCATTTTGTGCCATCGTGGAAAACCACATAGCCGCACACATTGGTCTGGCATTCTGCCTTTTTGATGAGTTCACCATAGCCTTCAACCAGGGGCGGGCGGCGTTCATCGAACATCTTCGCGCGGACACGAAAACCCCAGACAATCACCACATCAACTGGGCGGTCTGAAGCCGATGCGGCTGAGGACGCGCCAATGGCAGGGGATTCGGCTGCTTCACCCGCTTTTGTGGCAGCGCTTGTGGCCTTGCTCGCTGCCGCGTGGCTGATCGTCGCTACGCCAAACGCTGACGCCGCAAGCACAGATGCGCTGAGTACAGAAGTCATTTTCATGAAAAATTTGATCCCACTAAGCACAATGGGAGTCAATTACCGATCTGTTATTTAGCTCTTCAGAGCCGTAAGCAGGGCCTCAATGCGCTTTGCATTGGCACCTAAATCAGAAATGCCAACCCGGCTGACAGAGCGCATATCAATCAGAGAGCCTGCGCCATCGGCTGTAACAACCAAGACAACATCGTCCTTAAAGCCAAACCAAAAGCTCTCGACACTGGCCTCTAGGCGCAACTTAGCGGGATCCTGTGTGACGACGGTCCAGCCCTTGGCCTTCATCGCGGCTTCAGCCTTTTTGTAAGCATCAGCGGATGACACGGTTGCAAGCTTCAACGTCTTGATTTCAGGGTAGGCGTCGGCCTGAATCTGATCCAATGATCGGCCAGACCAAGGAGACAAGCGCTCTTTGTTAAAGGGCACTGTCGCGTCTTTTGGAGCCACAATCGGATTGGACTTAGCCCCACGCGCTGTCATCACGGTGTCCGAAAAGGTCAATGGATTAGCAGGATTGGTCGAGATATCGTGGATGGGGGGCACGGCGCGGGCTGCCGAAATCGCCGAAAAGGCCATACCAGCGGCGCCAAGTGCCACAACCCACATAAAGCCCAACGCCGCAAATCCAGCGCGCGGTTTGATGAAGATGACAAGGAGGCTGGTGATAAAGGTCAAGACGATCAGAATGCCGATCATGGGTACACCCATCCCGCCAATCATCTTCACAAGGCCGATGGTCCAGGGCCACAGGCCAAACTTGGTGCCTAGGGCGGCCACCATAAACCAGATCGGAACAAAAATGGCCAAGGCCACGCCAATCATCAAAATGACGTTGCGGGCTTTTGCAAAACGGGATTGCTTTTCGGCCATCTTATTCTCCTTAAGGCAAAAAGGCCGCGCTGGCGGCGGCCTATTCCGTCCACGTTAGAGTGTCGATGATCCGAGGTAAAGGCGCAATGGGCCAGAACGCGCGTCGTTCGGGCCCATCTAACTGTGATTACGATGCTTTTGCGGTTGGCAAATCGTAATTGGCGAAGGTTTCACGCAAGGCCAGCTTATTGATCTTGCCTGTTGCACCCAGCGGGATAGCTTCCACAAACTGGACGTCGTCTGGCATCCACCACTTAGCAATTTTGCCGTCGAGATAGCCCAAGATGTCTTCTTTCGTGGCCGTCGCCCCTTTGGCGCATTCGATGATCAGAAGCGGACGCTCATCCCACTTTGGATGATATTTGCCAATTACGGCAGCAACAGCGACACCTGGCGCACCCACTGCGACGTTTTCGACATCGATGGAGCTGATCCACTCACCACCGGACTTGATCACGTCTTTGGCGCGGTCGGTGATTTGCATGAAGCCGGCTGTGTCGATGGTGGCGACGTCGCCCGTATCAAAGAAGCCGTCTTGGTCTAGGATGTTGCCGCCTTCGCCCTTGAAATAGCCCGCAGCAATTGCAGCGCCGCGCACCACGAGATTGCCGAAAGTTTCACCATCACGTGGTGCTTCGGCGCCATCGCGCAGAATTTTGATTTCGACGCCGAATGGTGGACGGCCTTGCTTCAGCTTGGCCTTGATCTTCTCATCATGGGTCATGGTGTCGGCATCGGGGCCGAGCGAGCCCAAGGTGCCCAGTGGCGAGGTTTCAGTCATGCCCCAAGCATGCAGCACTTCAACGCCGTACTTCTCTTCGAACATCCGCATGATGCGCTCTGGCACCGCAGAGCCACCAATGGCGACTTTCTTCAGGGTGGATAGCTTGGAATTGGTCGATTCCAAATGCTGTAACAACATCATCCAAACGGTTGGAACGGCAGCAGAGAAAGTTACGCTTTCAGTCTCCAGCAATTCGTAGATGGACGCGCCGTCCATCTTCGCACCTGGCATAACCAGTTTGGCCCCAGCAGCGGGCGCCGACAACGCCACGCCCCAAGCATTGGCGTGGAACATCGGCACGACTGGCAGGATTACATCGCGCGCGCCCAGACCCATGACGTCTTTCTGCATGGTCAAAAGCGTGTGCAGTACGTTGGAGCGGTGCGAATAGAGCACGCCTTTAGGATTGCCAGTGGTGCCAGAGGTATAGCAAAGGCCCGCAGCAGTGTTCTCGTCAAACCCGCCCCACTTTGCGTCCGCGCTATGGCTCTCGATCCAGCTTTCGTAGTCGATCGCGCCCTTCAAGCTGCAAGCCGGCATGTGGTCCTTGTCTGTCAGCACAACATAGCGGGTCACCGGGCTCAATTTATCTTTCAAGGCTTCCAGAATAGGCAGGAAGGTCAAGTCGGTGAAGATGATCTTATCTTCGGCATGATTGACGATATAAACCAATTGCTCTGGGAACAGGCGTGGGTTTAAGGTATGCAGCACAACGCCAAGGCCCATCGCGCCGTACCAGATTTCCATGTGGCGGCCAGAGTTCCAAGCCAAGGTCGCAACCCGGTCGCCCATCTTGATCCCTTCAGCCAACAGCGCATTGGAAACCTTTTTGGCGCGGGTATTGATTTCGCTATAGGTGGTGCGGACAATTGGCCCCTCAACGGAGCGCGTCACAACTTCACGGCGACCATGATTGATCGCGGCATGATCCATGATCTTATCGACGGTCAGTGGCCAATTCTGCATTAAACCTAGCATGTTTATCTCCCAAATTTTTGGCTTGCCAACGTACGGCATTTGCGCCGGCCAAGTGCGTCAAATGGCCGATTTTGCGCCCTTCCTAAGGCCTCATGCGCGCACGTCAACTGGGCACGAGCCGAGGCCGCATCACAAGGCTGTAGATTGGGCAGAAAAGGGGAGACTAGGGCAGGAGCGACAGGCTTTTGCCGACGACCCGGTCAATCATCCGTGGCGGTAGAAAACGGGCAAGCCACCAGTTGACCAACTTATTGGGGACGGGTGCATAGCGCGTTTTGGGATGGGCTGTCGTCAAAGCTTCTTCGACCACATTCGCGACGACGCTGACCTCTAGGCCTTCTTGGTCCATGGCGGCTAAGGATTGTGTGAGGCGCTCTAAAGGCTTGCCCCAAATCGTATCGGCATAGCGACTACCCCCTGCCGCGGCCCCCTTCTCCCAGATGGGTGTTTTAACTGCACCTGGACCGACAACGATGACGTCAATACCGACCAGCAAAAGCTCTCGCCTAAGGCTGTCTGAGAAGCCTTCAACCGCATGCTTGGCTGCGACATAAGCAGCGGTAAAGGGATAGCCAAATTTACCTGAGACGGACGTGATATTGAGGATGCGGCCTTTAGGGCCAGTGCGCGCAGGATCTGCACCTAACAAAGGCGCAAAAGCCCGACAACAGCGCACAACGCCCATGAAGTTAATATTCATGACCTGCTCAATCTCGCTCAACGGCTGGATCAAAGCAGGACCAGGCAAAGCAATCCCAGCATTATTGACAAGGCCTGCTAGGGTCCGCCCTTGCAAGGCATCGCCAATTACCAAGGCCGCTGCCTCAATGGCTGGCAAGTCCGAGACATCAAACAAAACAGCTTGCCCATTCGCACCAAAAGCGGCGTTCAAAGCATCTGCATCGGCCTGCTTACGGACGGAGGCAAACACGTAGTGGCCTTGCGCCACCAGTCGGTCAGCAATCGCCCGACCGATCCCGGTTGAAGCTCCCGTGACCAAAAAGGCCTTTTGATCTGCGCGCATGACGATACTTTCTGAAATGTTGAGTGGATTGCTTTAAGGATAAAGCTTTGATGTGGTCCAAGCGGCTGTCGTGTCAGCCCGCATAAACTCTAAACGATCATGCAAGCGAAATGGACGGTCGCGCCAAAATTCAATGCGTATTGGCACCAGACGAAAGCCGGACCAGAAATCAGGGCGGGGCACCTCACCAATGCCAAATTTCAACGCATAGCTCGCTACATTTTTCTCAAGTGCAAAGCGGTCTTCCAGCGGGCGGGACTGCGCACTCGCCCAAGCCCCGATCCGGCTGTCCCGGGCACGAGATGCAAAGTAGGCATCCGCTTCTTCTTGGCTGACAGACGTAATTGCGCCACGCACACGAACCTGCCGTCGTAGACTTTTCCAATGAAAACAGAGCGCTGCTTGCGGATTGTCGCTAAGTTGCTGCCCTTTGTAACTTTCTAGATTGGTGTAGAAGACGAAGCCTTGGGGGTCGAAATCCTTGAGAAGCACCATGCGCACATCCGGCAAGCCATCGCTATCGGCCGTAGCCAGCGCCATCGCATTGGCATCATTGATCTCTTTTTCCTTAGCCTCTTTGAGCCAAGTACCAAACAAATCAAAAGGGCTTGCGGAGGCTTCCAACTCCAATTGGTGGTCACCAGTCGAAGCCTGATAGTCAGCCTCAGAAGGCGTTGGGGGGATGAGGGTGTTGGCGGTCATATGGCGAATGTAGTGCACCGACAGACATTCGCCAACTCAGAGCGTCCTAGCTCAATTGTTGTGCCTCTAACAGCTCGGCAACCGCCTTGAAAAAACGCGCTGCCGCGCCTGCAAAAATCAATGGGCAAAAGATGAAATTTAGCGATTGAATTTACACGTCGTTAACCGTGCCGAGACGATGGTCTGACCCATGTCTTCACCCTATGCCATCCTCGGGCTTGAGCCCAATGCTGATCCCCGCGCCGCCAAGGCCGCGTTTCATGCTGTCGCCAAATCTTGCCACCCAGATGTCAATTCTGACCCGCAAGCTCGACAACGTTTTGAAGAAGCGCGTGAAGCTTATCGCGTTATCACGCTGGGTGCTGCATCGGCCGATATTGGCCGTGTCGGCAGCCCGCGTGCCGGTCGCATGACCGAAATTGACCTAGAAGTTTCTGTCTGGATTGCCGCACGTGGCGGTTCCGTCAAAGGCTCCTGCCCGCTTGGCAAAGCCAGTGTTCGGGTGCCCGCTGGTGCCCGCGCTGGCGATCGCATCATCGCCCGCATTGGTAAAACCGATGTGGCTTGCGTGATCCGAATTGCTGACACCGATGGCTTTGAAATTGACGGCGGCAACATCGTCACCACGCTGACCCTCTCCGCGGCCCAAGCTAAAGCCGGTGGTGGCGTCGAGATTGAAACACCGATGGGCCGCTTGCGCCTGAACGTGCCAAAAGAAAGCCAAGATGGCGACCGTTTGTTGGTCGCTGGCCGTGGCCTGCCAGCCGCCAATGGCCGCCCGGCGGGTGACCTTTATCTCGATGTAGAGATTATCGAAACCATGACGGACCGTGCTGTGGCAGCCTTGGACAAGATCCTAGCCAAAGCCCGCCGCCCGCGCACTGGCACCGACCTTTTCGGTCAAGATCAAGTCGCTTAAGCGCTAACCTTGCTTAAGGTTAGGAAGATCACTTCCGCTGCGCCATAGGTCCGGCTGTCCAACACATCATAGCCAGCGGAGGCGAGCGGCGGTTCACCGCGGCCGCGCTCCAGCACCACCAGCGACTCGTCATGTAGCCAGCCTTGAGCCAGCCCTTTGAGTGCTGCCAGATCATAGCCCTTGGCATAGGGCGGATCGAGAAACACAAGATCAAACGGGCCATTAGCGGTTGCAGGCATCACACCTAAATCGGTGGCGTCGCGCTTCCAGACCCGGCTGATACCTTGCGCGGAACAAGCTTCGATATTGGTTGCCAAAGCCGCCCGTGCCGCAGGATCGGTGTCGACAAACAAACAATGGGCCGCCCCTCGTGATAGGGCCTCTAGCCCCAGAGCGCCGGTTCCTGCAAACAAGTCCAAAACTTTGCCCCCGTTTATTCCGGGTGACCAAGGCGCATGCTCAAGGATATTGAAGACTGCTTGGCGCGCACGATCAGATGTTGGCCGCGTCGAGTCCCCCGCAGGGGCTGCCAGCGCCTTTCCTTTCCACCGCCCTGAAACAATGCGCATTAATTTGGCCTCTAGGTCGTCTTCGCCAAATGGCGGTCGAGCTTTTCATGTAATTGCGCCAAATGCTGACGCAGCAAAGCAATCTCATGCTCTGATTTCACATTGACTTCATAGTCCATCCGCGTGGTCAGGCGATCTTTTTCGGCTTGGCGGTTCTGCGCCATCATAATGATGGGAGCTTGGATCGCTGCCAACATCGATAAAATGAGGTTCAAGAAAATGAAGGGATAGGGGTCAAAGCGAGCTTGGCCATGTAGGATCACCAAATTCAGCGTCGCCCAAATAAACAGAAAGATGCCAAAACTGATCACAAAGCCCCACGAGCCGCCAACTTCGGCAACCCGATCCGCCAGCCTCTCGCCAAAGGTCGTTTGCAATTCGAACGCTTCGTTTGCATCCTGTGTATTATGGACACGGTGGGCAATGGCGCACACGAGAGCTTGGTCCTTGGCCGAAAGTCGGGCAAAGCCCCCCTCTTCCAACAGGATTTGACCTAGCATATGTGCTTGTTCAGGTGGCAGATCAGCGACTTCTGCCGCTGAAGTGTAAGTTTCGGTCATGGTGGGGGCTCCAAATCAGGCCAATCATCTCTATATGACAAAGATACGAACGACAATTTTTTAGGACGAAACCGATGGCCGCCGTTACGATCTACACCAAATTTTACTGCCCTTTCTGTGAGCGTGCCTTGGCGCTGCTTGAGAAAAAAGGGGCAGACATCACCAATATCGAAGCCTCGTCCAACACAGAGATGCGGGCCAAGATGAACGAGCTGTCGGGACGCAATACCTTCCCGCAGATATTCATCGGCGGCACCCATATTGGTGGCTGCGATGATTTGATGGCGCTCGAGGCCAAAGGCGGCCTTGATCCATTATTGGCGGCTTAGCCTTGGTCAAAGTTGCTGTCCTTCAATTGCGGACACCGGCGCGCCTAGACGCCGCGCGTGCGCAGCTTGAGCCCTTGTTGGCCCGCGCCGCTAAGGCCGGGGCCAAGCTGATCGTGACGCCGGAAGGCACCAATATCCTGCAGCGCGACCGCGCCCGATTTGACGAAGCTGCTCTGTTTGAGGATGAAGCCGAAGCGCTCGACTGGTATGGAGAGCAGGCTAAAACATTCGGCGTGCATCTGTTGATCGGCTCAGCCCTCCTGAAGCGACGCAGCGGGAAAGCAGCAAACCGAAGCCATTTTTTTGGACCAGACGGCAGCTTGTTGGCCACCTACGACAAGATCCATCTGTTTGATGTCAATTTGGGAGCCGGCCAAGAAACCCGCGAGAGCAACGCCTACGAGCCCGGTGACAAAGCTGTGGTGGTCGAAACTGACTTTGGCACGCTGGGGCTGACCATCTGCTATGATGTGCGCTTCCCCCATTTGTATCGCGACTTGGCCAAGGCCGGTGCGCAGATCATTGCCGTGCCTGCGGCCTTTACTGCACCGACGGGCAAAGCCCATTGGCATGTTTTGCTGCGCGCCCGGGCGATTGAGACCGGTGCCTACATTTTGGCTGCCGCCCAAGGTGGCAATCATGAAGATGGACGCGCCACTTTTGGCCACAGCCTGATCATCTCGCCTTGGGGCGACATAATCGGTGAGCTCGCCCACGATAATCTGGGTGTGCTGTTGGCCGATCTCGATTTAGAGCGCGTCACCAGTGCGCGCGACAAAATTCCCTGTTTGACCCATGACCGTGACTATCAAAGCCCATGATCAAATATGCGCTTCGCTGTGATCAGGCCCATGACTGGGAAGCTTGGTTTGACTCTATGGCAGGTTATGAGTCCCAGGTCGGGCGTGGCTTGGTTGAGTGCCCGTTGTGCGGATCAAAAGCCGTCGAAAAAGCGCCGATGGCCCCCGCAGTCCTGTCTTCAAAGTCTGGCCGCCCTACCCCACCTGTCCCTGCCGATGCCCCCGTGCCCGTCGCCAATGGACCAGACCCATTGAGCTTGCCAGAGCCCGTCAAAGCTTTCTTCCAAGGCTGGAAGGAGCATATTGAGCAGAATTACGACTATGTCGGCGACGCTTTTGCCAAAGAGGTGCGCGCCATGCATGAGGGCGAAAGCGAAGAACGCCTCGTCTATGGCCAAGCCACTGCCAAAGAAGCCAAAGAACTGATCGAAGACGGAATATCTGTGGCACCGCTTCCTGCCTTAGCCAGCCCAAAACCTGTGCGCGGCTATCATTGATGCTTTAGGGGCTGGCTGCGGGCAAAGGCCCACTGCCAATTGACAGCCATCCTTCTGTGCCTGACTCTCGACCCTTACGAGAGGGAGATAGGGTATGAATCGTCGCGATCTTTTGGCACTTGGTTCTGCGAGCCTTTTAGGCGGCCCGGCTCTCGCCTCCACCTCTTCCGCGCGCACCATTCTAACCGGTGGGCCGATCCATACCGGCTTGGCGGGGCAAGGCCCTGCCGAAGCCATCGCGATTGAAAGTGGCCGGATTGTCAGTGTTGGCAGCCTACGCGCCGTGCGTGCCGCTTTACCGCGCGCCAAGGAAGTCGACCTTGCAGGCGGCGCGGCTTTACCAGGCCTTGTCGATGGCCATGCGCATATGACGGGCATCGGCCTGCGCGAGATGACGCTGAACCTCGATAGCGTCAAATCCATCGCGGAACTTCAGGCCAAACTTGCGGCTTGGGCAGCGCAAAACCCGACTGGACCGATTGCCGGGCGCGGCTGGATCGAGACCCACTGGCCCGAAGGCCGCTTCCCAACAAGGCAGGATGTCGACGCGATTGTGCCAGACCGGCCTTTGCTGCTTGGCCGCTCGGATGGACATGCCGCCTTGGCAAATAGTGCCCTTTTGAAGCTTGCAGGCATTGATGCGACCACGGCCAATCCCCTCGGTGGGCAAATCCTGAAGGATGCTTCAGGTCAGCCGACGGGCATGCTAATCGATAATGCGCAGGCACTCGTGGAAAGCCGGATGCCAACAGCAACACCGGACATGATCCGCCAAGCCTTAATCAAGGCCGACCGCCTCTACGCCTCGCGCGGTTGGACTGGCCTGCATAATATGAGCGTTTCGGGCGAGGATTTGATCGCGCTTAAGGCGCTCGCCCTCTCCGGCGAAGTCCAGTTGCGGGTCGATAATTATCTCGACATCCCGTTTGCCACCGACGTATTGCGGCGTGGCCCTAGTGTCGACGCCACGGGGCGGATCAGCACACGCGGGGTCAAAATCTATTCCGACGGCGCGCTGGGCTCGCGCGGTGCGGCCCTGCTCGCCCCCTATGCGGATGCACCAGAGTCCGAAGGTCTGTTGCTAACGCCAGAAGAGCAAGTTTTAGCCGTGCTGGAACGGGCCAAGAAGTCTGGCGCTCAAGTTGCCATGCATGCCATTGGCGACCGCGGCAATCGTCAGAGCCTTGACTGGTTTGAGCGCGTTCTGGGCCGCGCCAAGACCAATCGCCGCTGGCGGATTGAGCATGCGCAAGTGGTCTCACCACCGGATATGCCGCGCTTTGCGAAACTTGGGGTGATTGCCTCCATGCAACCCTCCCACGCTATTGGCGATCTGTTCTTTGCGCCCGCGCGCTTAGGGCCAGAACGCCTAAAAGGGGCTTATGCTTGGACAAGCCTTTTGAAGACGGGTGCCGTGGTTTGCGGCGGCTCTGACGCACCGGTCGAACAAGGTGACCCGCGCATCGAGTTTTATGCGGCCATCTATCGCCACGCGCTCAATGGCTTTGTTGGCCCAGATTGGGGCTTGGAAGAGCGCGTGTCGCGCCAACAGGCATTAGGCATGTTCACCCGCTCTGCTGCTTATGCTGTGGGCGCAGAGCGCAGCCGTGGCACCCTAACTGTTGGCCAAGCCGCCAGCATCAGCGTCTTCTCCCGCGACTTCATGACCATCAAACCCGCCGACATCCTAGACGCCAAGACGGTCCTGACCATAGTGGACGGCAAGATTGTGTTTGAGGGTTAGGCAGCGTTAGTCGTCGTCGTTGTTCAGATACTTCATTAAGTCGTCGACGCGCTCAAAGCGCTTGCCTTTCCCGGCTCGCGCCTCATCCATGGCCGCTTGCGTGACCTGATTGGGTACTTTGACGTCAAACGGCAAAGCCCGTTCAGCCGCGACTCGCACGAGCATCATGCGAATAGCATCCGACACCGATAACCCCATCTTGCCTAAAACTTCGGTCGCCTCTTGCTTGAGGTCGGCGCTTATTCGCGCGCGAACCACTTCATCGCTGGCCATGGGCATCATCCAATCACCTCAAAATTTGTAGCTACATTATAGCTACACGGTCTTTTCGGCAAGCAAATTGATTTTTGATCGATAGAACCTCGAGACTCGCAGGGTCGCATCTTCAACTTGGCAATCTAATGAATTACCATTTAGTAACTACATTGTTCGCCTTATTTGCTCGACTTGGATTTTGAAGACCTTTGTCGAGTTTGCAGCCGAAGCTCGATTGAGGAAGGTTTTTAAATATGCGGGTGATCTTCCCGACAACCCGCTTCAAGAAAGACTCTAAGCGGGAAATCAAAACGGACGCAGGCGTAACAGCCCTTCTCGCGCAAGTGGTCACGTGGCTCGCACAGGATGAAAAACTTCCCTACCGCTTCATGGATCATAATCTGCAAGGTGCTTGGAAGGGATACCGCGAGTGCCATGTTAAGCCAGACCTAAGCGGCACCTCGTGCCTGGACGGGAAGTTATGGCTAGCGTTAACGACATTCGCACTTCGTTTTTGGACTTTTTCAAATCCAAGGGCCACACCGTAATGGCGTCCAGCCCGTTGGTGCCGCAAAATGACCCGACCTTGATGTTCACCAATGCGGGCATGGTCCAGTTCAAGAACGTGTTTACGGGGGCAGAAACCCCGCCCCAGCCGCCACGTGCTGCGACCAGCCAAAAGTGCGTGCGTGCAGGTGGTAAGCATAATGACCTCGACAATGTCGGCTACACCGCGCGCCACCACACCTTCTTTGAAATGCTGGGCAATTTCTCGTTCGGCGATTATTTCAAAGACGAAGCGATCAGCCATGCGTGGGAATTACTGACCAAGGACTTTGGCATTGATAAGTCAAAGCTGATTGTCACCGTCTATCACACCGATGACGAAGCCCGTGCCCTGTGGCGCAAGATTGCGGGCCTCAGCGATGATCGCATCATCTCCATCCCCACAAGCGACAATTTCTGGTCGATGGGCGATACGGGCCCCTGCGGGCCGTGCAGCGAAATCTTTTATGACCATGGCGACCATATTTGGGGCGGCGTGCCGGGCAGTGCGGAAGAAGATGGCGACCGCTGGATTGAGATCTGGAACCTCGTTTTCATGCAGTTTGAGCGCCACGCTGATGGCAGCCAAACCAGTCTGCCCAAGCCCAGCATTGATACCGGCATGGGGCTGGAACGTGTCTCGGCCGTGCTGCAAGGCGTGCACGACAATTATGACATCGACCTGTTCAAGACCCTGATCGCGGCGTCTGAAAACCTAACCGGCGTCAAGGCTGAAGGCGACAAGCGCGCTAGCCACCGCGTTATTGCCGACCATATCCGCGCATCCAGTTTCTTGATCGCCGATGGGGTTACGCCATCGAACGAAGGGCGCGGCTATGTGCTGCGCCGCATCATGCGCCGCGCCATGCGCCACGCCCATATGCTGGGCGCGAGTGAGCCATTGCTACACCGCTTGGCCCCTGTCTTGATCCAAGAAATGGGCGGCGCTTATTCCGAATTGCGCCGGGCTGAGGCGTTCATCACCTCCACACTCGAGCAAGAAGAAGTTCGCTTCCGCCGAACCTTGGGCCGCGGCCTATCCTTGTTGGACGAGGAGAGCGCGGGGCTGACGCAGGGCCAAGAATTGTCCGGCAAAGCTGCCTTCCAGCTTTATGACACCTATGGCTTCCCCGTCGATCTGACCCAAGACGTCTTGCGCGCACGCGGTATCGGCGTCGACATGACGGCCTTTAATGCGGCAATGGACGAGCAAAAGGCATTAGCACGCGCCGCTTGGGCGGGCAGCGGCGAAGCTGGCACCGATGCAATCTGGCTGACCTTGAAAGATGAGCAAGGCGGCAGCGAATTCCTTGGCTATAGCCAGAGCGAGGCCAGCGGCCAATTGGCAGCGATTGTGGTCGGCGGCGCAAAAGTCGACGCCCTCGCTGAAGGCGAGACCGGCGAGTTGGTATTCAACCAAACCCCCTTCTACGCCGAAAGTGGCGGCCAAGCCGGTGATCAGGGCGTGATCCGCTTTGACAATGGTGCCGTCTTTGAAGTCGAAGACACGTTGAAGCGCGCTGGGGCCATCCATGGCCATAAGGGCAAGCTGGTGCAAGGCGGGATCAAAGTCGGTGACGCCGCTTCATTGACCATTGATGCGCCGCGCCGCAACGCCATCCGCGCTAACCACAGCGCCACGCACTTGATGCATGCCGCCCTGCAAAACGTTCTGGGCCCACATGTAACGCAAAAGGGCTCGCTGGTTGAAGCAGATCGCTTGCGCTTTGACTTTGCCCATGGCGCAGGCCTTTCGCGGGCGGAAATCGATGCCATTGAGGCTGAGGTGAACGCGGTCGTGCGGCAAAACACCGAAGCCTCCACCCGCTTAATGACGCCGGATGAAGCCATTGCCGAAGGCGCGATGGCGCTGTTTGGCGAAAAATATGGCGATGAAGTGCGCGTGCTGGCCATGGGCCGCAAGCTCGATCACGCGCCAAAGTCCTATTCAGTCGAACTCTGCGGCGGCACCCATGTCGGCCGTACCGGTGACATTGGCAGCTTTGTGATCGTCTCTGAAGGCGCAGTAGCCGCTGGCGTACGCCGGATCGAAGCCGCAACAGGTCAAGCCGCCCTCGATCACCTCAAGGCCGAAGCCGCCATCGCGCGCGCGGCGGCAGAGCCCTTAAAGGCGCAACTGCCAGACCTGCCAGCGCGGATTGAGGCGATGATTGCTGACCGTAGGCGGCTCGAAAAAGAACTGACCGACGCCAAGCAAAAGCTCGCTCTAGGCGGCAGCGGTGCTGCGGCTGCCATTGAAGAGATCAACGGCGTTAAACTCGACGCCCGCATCCTTGACGGCATTGGGGCTAAGGACTTGCGCCCAATGGTCAATGAAGCAATCCAGAAACTGGGTGGCGGCGTGGTCGCCTATGTTGCCGCAGCCGACGGGAAAGCCGCCATTGCGGTGGCCAGCACCGTGGCCAGCGTCAGCGCGGTGGATCTGGTCAAAGCCGCTGTGCTCGCCATGGGCGGGCAAGGCGGCGGCGGTAAGCCCGACTTTGCTCAAGGTGGTGCGCCGACAGCGGATGCCGCCTCTGCAGGCCTAGCCGCCGTGAAAGCGGCCATGGCCAACTAGATGAAACAGCGCGACTATCTGATCCTAATCCCAACCGATCCGACCTACGTCCCCAGCGAGGAGCAAGCCGAAGCCGGTGCCGATGCGTTGGAGGCTTTGCTGCCGCGTGCCGACGAAGTCAGCTATGACATGTTCGATGATGTGCGCTTCATCGATGGCGGTGAGGCGTTTGAAGCCATCACCTGCCCGCTCTGCGGCAAGGATGCGCAAGCCTGGTGGGAAGGCGCAATGGATCAGGCCGCAGAGACCGAGTTTGAAGACTTGGCCGTCGTGGCCACCTGCTGTGGCGGGACAACCACGCTCAATGCGCTGATTTATCAGCCAGCTGCAGCCTTTGCTCGCTTTACGCTGGTCGCGACCAATTCACGCGTCGAAACCCTCGCCCCCGAGGCACTTATTCCGGTTGAAGCGGCGCTGGGTTGTGCGGTACGCGTGGTGCGGCAGCGGGTTTAGGTACCCCACAAATATTTTTCCCCAAATACCCAAATTGGCCCTTGCGTTTGCGGGCGGGCGACCACACATGCAGCGCATGACCGACGAACACGCAACCACCGCCCCGACCGATGCTCCAGACTCCAACATGGGCTCTACCCCTGCCCGCTTTGCGAGCTTTGAGGAGTTTTATCCGTTTTATATTTCTGAGCACCAAAATGTGATCAGCCGCCGCCTGCATATCGTTGGCACAGGCCTTGTCTGCTTGTGTTTGCTGATGGTCGTCCTTTGGGGCGTCGTGGGTGGCTTCCAATACTTGGTCGCGGCCCCAATCGTCGGCTATGGCTTTGCTTGGGTTGGACATTATTTCTTCGAGAAGAATAAGCCAGCGACCTTCACTTATCCCGCTTGGAGCCTGATGGGCGACTTCCGGATGTTTGGTGAGACCATCACGGGCAAGCGCGCTTTCTAACCAGCCCTCGTCGTCAAGAAACACCTTGCAGGGGGCGATCATCATGCATTGCCCCCTTGCCCAAGCAGCCCTATTTTAGGGCCATGCTGATTCTACTCTCCCCCGCCAAAAACCTCAATTACGAGCCGGTGTCGCCAGAGCTGCCTGCAACCAAGCCACGCTTGGAAGCCGATATTGCAACGCTCGCCAAAGTAACGGCCAGATTGAAGCGATCCGACATCGCCAAGCTGATGCATTTGTCGGACAATTTGGCAGATTTAAACTACCAGCGCTTTCAAGCGTTTGACCCGGGCCTTGATGGGCCTGATGTGCTGCAAGCCGCCTTGGCGTTTAATGGCGATGTCTATCAAGGCTTACAGGCGCGAGATTTAAGCGCCGAGGATTTGAACTGGGCGCAGGACCATGTCCGCATCCTGTCGGGCCTTTATGGCCTCTTGCGCCCGCTCGATGTCATTGCGCCATACCGTTTAGAGATGGGCACACGCCTGAAGACCCGACGCGGCGAGAGCCTCTATGACTTTTGGGGCGACCGCATCTCTAAGGCGATCAATGCCGACTTTGTGGGCCAAGCTGCGCCCATCGTTCTGAACCTTGCCTCCACCGAATATTTCAGCGCCGTTTCCAAGAAGGCGTTACAAGCGCGGGTTATTACGGCGAACTTCAAAGAGGTTAAGGATGGCGAGGCGCGCGTCTTGAGCTTCTATGCCAAGCGGGCGCGCGGCACGATGGCGCGCTTTTGCATTGAAAATCGCATCAACGATCCCGAAGCCATCAAAGCTTTTGACGTTGATGGCTATCGCTTTGACCCTGCCAGTTCCAAGGCGGACAGTTGGGTGTTCTCGCGCCCTCAACCACCGGGCAAGGTGGGCTGAACCCTATGGCCAAGCCTGCCCTCAACATCGCGCTGCAAGGTGCTGGCTCTCACGGGGCGTTTGCGTGGGGGATTTTGGATGGTCTCCTCGAAGAAGATCGGTTTGACATTGCCGCCATCACTGCAACCAGCGCCGGGGCGATGAATGCAGTGGTCTGCGCCGATGGCTTGCGGACGGGCGGGAACGCGGGTGCGCGCGAGGCGCTGGCGCGCTTTTGGCAGAAGATCAGCACGACGCGTGGACCGTTCAGCCCGGTCAGCCTGAATGCCATTCGCAAAGCTTTTGACCCATTCGGCCTCTTCAAGGCGGCAAGCTTTCAATGGTTTGATGCGCTGACAAGCGTGGCCAGCCCCTATGAGTTTAATCCTTGGAATTTCAATCCCTTGCGAGACACTCTTCAGGATGTGGTTGACTTTGAAAGCTTAGCAAAAGATCCACCATTCAAGCTCTTTATTGCCGCAACCAATGTCAAAAGTGGGCGGGCGAAAGTGTTTCGAACCCATGAGGTGAGCGCCGATGTGACCTTGGCTTCGGCCTGCCTGCCCTATTTGTTTCAAGCCGTCGAAGTGGATGGGCAAGCCTATTGGGATGGCGGCTATATGGCCAATCCAGCGCTCTGGCCGCTCTTCTATGAAGCAGGCTTACCCGACGACTTGCTCCTATGTGCGTTGAACCCACAGACGCTCGACACTGTACCAAAGACCAGTGCTGCGATCATGGACCGCTTGAACGAAATTACCTTCAACGCCAGCTTGATCGCAGAATTGCGCGCCATTGCCTTTGTCCAGCGCCTCTTAGAGGATGAGGAGATGGGCGATAAATTGAAGGACCGCTATCGGGACGTGAAAGTCCACGCCATCAAGGCAGATAACGCGCTGAAGGGCTTGGGTGCAGCCAGCAAATTTAATACCGATTGGGACTTTCTAACCGGCCTACGCGATCAAGGCCGGGCAGCTTGGCAGGAATGGTCAAGCCAGTGTGGAGCAGCGGTCGGGCACCACAGCACAGTGGACTTGGCGAAAGACTTCCTAGACCGCTAGGCTTTGGTATCGTCGACCTCTTCGCCTTCCACCAAAACCCTGCCCTTGGTCTCTGGTAAAAAGGCGATAGCGATGAGTGCCAAGATCACCAGCGGCATGATGGCGATCAGAGCGTGGCCAAGGCCCCCTAAGACTGGGATCAGGAAAGCGACCAAACTCCCACCCACGATCGCGCCACCACTGGCCCCGATTTCAGATGTACCGGCAACAGTGGCGCGCGCTTTAGTAGGAATGAGCTCGGTCATGGTGGCACGAAGCGCAACGGATGCCGCAAACCAGGCCATATAGCCAATGCTTAGCGAGGCCCCGACGAGGCCAAACTGGCTGCTGCCGTAGACGCCTGAAAGCCCAAGGACACAAATGAGCGTAGCAGTCAGAGCAACAGGCTTACGCCCAAAGCGATCCGCCAATCGCCCACCGAGGAAGGTTCCGACCAGACCAATCAGACCAGCAGCAAAGGAAACCAAAGCGACTTGGCTTGGCTCCCACTTCGCAACCGACTGCAGATATTGGGAATTGTAAGACAAGGCGGGCGAGATCGGCAGCCAGAACAAGAAATAGGCAATCCCAATCAGGATCACGGGCCGACGATGGGTGCGGATCAGCGCAAACGGATCGGCTTGTTTGGCCCGACTTGCCGCGACAAACGCCGCACTTTCGGGCAGCGCCAGCCGCCAGATGATGGACAAAAGTGCCGGCACCGCGCCTGCTGCATACATCCAGCGCCACGCATCAGGCTGGTCGGCAAAGGTGCCATAGGCCACTAAGGCCACACCATCGCCAGAGGCCCCTAATAGCGCCAACAGCCCCAGCATCCAAGCCCGCGCGCGTGCTGGGGCTGCTTCTGCCAAAAGCACCACGGCCAATAATTCGTCGACCATGGTGAACAAGCGGGTGAGAAAGAGGCCGGTCGCCAGCATTACCGCATTTTGCGCGAAAGCCGTCAGCAACGCGGATGCTGAGAACCCCAAAATCGCTGCAAGGAACAGCGGCTTTCGGCCAATCCTGTCAGCCATCAAGGTCAAAATCACGGCAGGAATTGCCCCGATCTTGGCAATCGTGCCGATCAAAACCGAGGTCTGATCATCATAGCCAAATGCCTGTTGGAATTGTGGGAGGGCAAGGGTGGATAATTGGAAATCATACCGGCTGGCCATAAAGGCGGTGCCGACCACAAATAACAGGAACCAGACGTCCTTCTCAATCTTCGGACGACCGCTGTTGCCCGGCGAACTTGACCCTAGTGGTGCCTCGGCACGCATTGTAATTCCCCAAGCTTTTATCGTGATTAGGCGGGCTGGTCGCGTTTATATGCCGCCTGATTTCATGCCTAACCTTAGCTTACTTTTTTGGTACTTGTCGCCTGCCCAGACCGTCCGACGGCTGCAAAGTTTTAGTCGATAGGCCGAAAACACTCTGCGTCATCGTGACTGACCTTATTGACCCGATCGCTGACTTGCCTCGGCACCATAAATCCATCAAGCGGCGGAATTAAAAGCTGTTTTAGGGTGTCAGATGGGGTGCTGGCTTTCAACCAAATTGGCCAATTAGTCTGCTCGATTACAACGGGAAAACGGTCATGCAGATTTCGAAAATCATCTGTTGCAGCCGTGGTCACAATGCTCATGGACAAGAGAAGTCCACCCTCCTCGTCCTTGGCAGCCTCCCATAGGCCCGCAAAGGCAACAGGCTCCCCGTCGGGCCTTGCGATGAAGTAAGGCGTGCGCACCTTGCCCTCGCGCTTCCACTCATAAAAGCCATCTGCGGGGATCAAGCAGCGCTTGCGGGCAAAGGCGGTGCGGAAAGCCGGTTTGTCAGCCACGGTCTCGCCACGGGCATTAAACAAGGGCCCTGTTGGTGGGTCTTTGGCCATCCAAGCCGGCCGCAGCCCCCACCGGGCTTGTAAGATCCGGGTATCGCCTGCCTTGCCAATCGCAACCATGGGGGCAAGCTGAGTTGGGGCCACGTTCCAGCGCGGGGCCAGATTTGGCCTGTCAGCCGACCCAAATAGGGTCGCCATCGCATCTACTGGCAATGTTACGGCGTATCGTCCACACATGGCTTCCATGCTAGCACAAAGCCATGACCCTGGAAGCCAAACCTGTCCCCGTCCCTGCGGTTGGTATCGTCTGTTTTAACGACGATGGCCACGTCCTCTTGATCCGTCGCGGTACGCCCCCTCGGCAAGGGGAGTGGTCCATTCCCGGTGGCAAGCTGGAATGGGGCGAAAGGGCACTTGACGCAGCCTTGCGGGAATTAGAGGAAGAAACTGGCATCACGGCCGAAATACTTGGTCTAATCGACGTGGTTGACGGTATTTTTACCAGCCGCAGCACGGGCGATGTTACACGCCATTATGTGCTGATCGACTATGTCGCCCGTTATCAATCCGGGGCAGTCATCGCGGGCGATGACGCCAGCGAAGCGCGCTTCGTGGCGCTTGATACCCTCGAAAGCCATGGTTTATGGGACGAAACCACCCGCATCATTCACCAAGGCCATCGCCTCTGGCACGCGGCGCAAGCTTAGAGTTAAGGGTTACGCTCACACAATTGATCGTTCGGCCGCTTACCCTTCAACCGCCAAGCAAATTGGCGATAGCCCAAAGGCTTGTCAAAGCGGTAATACTTACCAAACCAAGCATCGAAGTCGGGATCTTCGCGCAGATAGGTTAAGGTATTGAAGCTGACCAAGCGATTGGCAAAGACGCGGCCATATTCTTCAATCACGACATCGGGTGGACGACAGGTTAGGTCAGCCACATATTCCCGCCGCACCCGATCAAGCTCCATCTTGCGGAAGGATTCTTTCTTAGGATCGGCTTGGGGGACCTCCAGACCGACCAACATCCACATGCCATAATGGCGCGAAATGATGGGCCGTTCGAGAATCCGCACGATATAGAATGCGTGCTCGGGCGAAATCGAGAGGACGGCGATCCGGCTATCTTGAGGCTCATTCTTCACAAATTTTCGCAAGGTCGGGAAAACGGGCTGGCCCTTGGTCAATAGGACACGATTGATCGGCTTATAGATGGCTTGATGGGACAGGATCGCCAGACCAATAGTGGCAAGCGCTGCCACCACCCACCGGCGCTCCGCCACCATTTTAGCACCAATGCTTACCACCAACATCAAGGACAAGCCTTGCGCCGCCAACATATGATAGCGCCAGCCCTTCATCTGCAACCAAATTGCCAACAGCATGGCCGTCAGGGTAACCAAAAGCCCAAGCGTGAGTGAGCGCTTGTCCCAAGCCAATAGCGCCATGACAAACGGCACAATGGCAAAGCTGGTCGTGTTTAAAATGAAGCCCAAACGCTTGCTGGGCGCAAGCTGCATGACGGGTCCAAAGTTAGAATAAGCCACCATCACCATCGGCACGATGCGCGAAAAGAAGTCTTGGGCAAATAATAACAATGCCACGGTGTAAAGCACTGCTGCGGCCCCGAGGCCCAAGGTTTCAAACCGGATTGGCCGATAGGCACGACGCAAACGCGCCAACATGCACCCTTCAATCAACAAAGGAACCAGTACAAAAACGTGCTTAAGTGCAAAACCATAGGCTGAAAATGCCAGCGTAATCAAAAGGGCCGCAGAGGAAATTGGCTTGCCTTCCATGCGCGCCACAGCGAGCGCCGTCCAAAGGATAGAAGCGACAAAAAACGCATGCTCCCGCTGCCCCGTCTCACCCAAGGGCAAAATTAGATAGGATACGGCCATCGCCAGCAAAATGACCTGACGCTGGCCAAGCGAAATCAGGTCGCGCGTCAGGCTGTTGAATGTCCACAGCGCCGCCATTGCCAAACCTGTGACACCAACTGCCAAGACTTGGTACGATGAGACACCCAGAATTTGGCTTAAATAATGCCATGGCAGTGCTGCCCAGAACCACAAAGGTGGATTGGTCTCAATCACATCTTGATAAATGACTTTGCCCTGCGCGACTTGTTCCGCGACAAATAAACGCCAGACGATATCGCCGGTCGGCGTCAGCTGCAGCATAGCCCACAGCCCACCGATCAAAATCCCAGCCAAAGCCAAGCCGAACAAAGCCGTCGTGGTTGTTTGAGACCAGGTGGCCGACCGTGGGCCGGACAAGAGGGACGAGGTAAGTGTCATGGGCGACCAAGTTGTGACTGGGTTTATTCAGTTCGATTGTTGGATGGAAGAGCGCGCTTTAGCAGGTCCTTAGCCAAGCTAGAACAGCGAAAACTGCGCAACTTCGCCGTTTTGGCGTTTTTTCTGAGCAGAATTGAGCTGATGTCGCAAATAAATGCATAAAATTGCAGCTAATGCTGACTTGTTAATCCACTGTCATCCTACGCTTTGCTATGGGAGGCCGGTTAAGTCCATCTTTGAATTCGATGGCAGGGAGCCCGAGTGCATGGAACGTTCAGCCTATACTGAAATGGCAGCCATTGACGAAAATCATTGGTGGTATCGCGCCCGTCGGCGGATTGTAGCTGAAATGATTACCCAACATATTGCCAAGCGTCCCAATCTGACGATTGCTGAAATTGGCTGCGGCACTGGCTCCAACCTACCTGTCCTCGTGCGCTTTGGCCAAGTAACGGCTGTCGAACCTGATGCCGATGCGCGCGTCTTTGCGGCTGCACGTTCGGACGCGACGGTGCTGGAAGGCCGATTGCCAGATGGACTGCCGCTGGCAGAAAATAGCTTAGACCTTGCCGTCATGTTGGACGTGCTGGAGCATGTTGACGATGATGTCGCCGCGCTGAAGGCTGTGGCCAAAAAGCTAAAGCCGGATGCAAGCTTTCTCTTGACCGTTCCAGCCTTGCCCTCCCTATGGAGCCCGCATGACGAGGAGCACCATCACAAACGGCGCTACACGGCCCAGACGCTACGTGCCGCCATTGAATCTGCTGGTCTAAAGATCGAGATGATCAGTTATTTCAACACCTTGTTATTGCCGATGATTGCCGGCGTACGGTGGATCAAAAACCTCACAGGCAGCAAAGAAGTCGATACGGGCATGCCGTCAAACTGGCTCAACAAAGCGCTGGAAGCAATTTTTGCGTTTGAGCGTCATTTAATTGGCCGCGTGCCCCTGCCCTTGGGCGTGTCACTGGTCGTGATTGTTAAGGCAGCTTAGGCGATCGAACACAGGGTGGCGGTGGTGCTGCGGGATTTAATCGTCGGGCTGGGTAAGGCCCAATCTTGCTCTCCGCCAGATAGTGGCTGTTAAGCCACGCCTTAAATGCTGGGTCTTCAGAAAGATAGGAAATCGTGTCAATCCGAACTGGATCTGGCGTTCCGATGTAACCAGCCTCTCCGATGATAAGGTTTGGTCGACTGCATTGCACATCCTCGACAAATTCTGCCCGCACGCGCTCCTTTTCGACCTTCCGAATGGCTTCCAGTTTGGGGTCTTTGTTTGGCGTCAGTAGTCCTGGCAACATCCAAAGCGAATAATATCGGGACCAATAGGGCCGTCCGGCATCGGCGAGTGGGTGAAAGGCATAATCTGGCCCAATAGATAGGATGAATATCCGGCTATCTTTGGGTTCCTTGGCAACAATTGACTTTAAGAGCGGCTCAACGGGTTGGCCACGCGTTTGCACACTGCCTATGGCGGGCACGGCGACGAGGTTCCAAATCAAGGCCCAAGTCGCCACGAGCGACACGGCCAGCCTTAAACCCTTGTCTTTACTTACGAAAGCACAATGAACAATCATGATGGACAGCATAGCCGATAGGCCATGGGCTGCGACAAAATGATAACGCCACCCCTTCTGTTGCAACATAACGATCGCCAGACAGACAACACTCGCAAGCGCGAGGGCGACGAAAAACGCGCGGCGCTCCTTGGTTAGAAGCATGATCGCCATCGGGAGAAAGACAAATACGCTTTGCATCAGTAATCTAAGCTTGCGCTCAGAGGAAATAGTTCCGTTCCAAGATCCAAAGGCGAAATAGGCTGTTTGTATCAAGTCCAACATGCGGCCTAGAAAGTCCGGGGTGAACGTCCAAACAGCGCCAGCATAGGCCAGTGCACAGAAAGCTAGGGTAAGGTTTTCAGGTCGAAATGGTCTCCACGCTCGCTTTTGACGCCACAAGAACCACACTTCCAACACAAGCGGCAGAAGAACAAAATAATGTTTAAGGGCAAAACCATAGGCACTTATAAGGCCAACCAAGATCGCAGTCGGCACCCCAACCTCGCGCCCCTCCAAACGGGCACACATCAACGCGATCCATAACCCACAAGCCATTAAGAGCGATTGCTCGCGTTGACCTAGGTCTCCAACGCTGACCAAACATAACGCAAACAAAAATCCAAATGCAGCCGCCGCCGCTGTCGACGGTCCTAAAGTCTTTTTGGCCAAATGAAACAAGAGGAACGAGGCCGAAACCATCACGGCCATATTCAGCCCAATCAGCGCATGATAGGCCAAAATCGGGGTGTTTTGGCCGAGCCAAGCGGCGGGTAAAGCAGCCCAAAACCATAAAGGTGGATTAACCTCCAGCAAGTCGCGATACATGACTTTGCCGTTGAGGAGATCGTCAGCAATATACAAGCGCCACAACAAGTCTGGTCCTGGCAAAACGACAAGGGACAGAACGACCCCTAACACCACAACAGCCAAACCGCCTATTAGATAAAGGGCAGATGCACGCTCAACTTTGGCCATGATCACCTTGCGAGGATTTGGAGGTCCGGTCTGCATAGACCCAATAATTGAAGAAAACAAAATTCGTACAAGCAACGATAACCATCACAATAGCCGAAACCACTAAATCGTGTAGATCATAAAGTTTGGTATTGGCTTGGCTGATGAGGGCCGCAATCAAAAAACCGACTCCAACCGCGGTCAAATAGCGCCATAAGGTGCCAGGCTTTGTCTCGCGATGGCCAAAGGTGAACTTGCCGTGCGCAGAATACTGGAACAAAAGGGCAGCGCCATAAGCTAGGTTAGACGAGAAAAAGCGCACCAGTCCCAGATAGACCAATAGATTGTAGACGATGATATAAACAAGCGAAGTTAGCCCCCCGGCCAAGGCATAGCGCAATCCCAAAATCGCTTTGGCGCGAAAGTCAGCCTCGGCCATGGAAACCGATGAAGCGTTTGACCAGATAGAGCGGTCTTTCTTTGGAGGCCATATAGATGCGGCCGACATATTCGCCGATCATGCCCAGAACCATCAATTGGACCCCACCCATAAACATGACGGCGATGAACAACATGGTCCAACCGCTGACCCATTGATCCGTCAGCAACCGATTGAAAATGGCATAAACAATGCCGACATTGGACAGAACAAATATGGCCAAGCCCAGCATGATGACAAAGCGCAACGGGGCGAGCGAAAACGACAACATGCCATCAAGCGCAAACAATATCATCTTGCGCAGGGGATATTTGCTCTCCCCCGCAGCGCGCGCAGCGCGGCGATAAGGCAAAGCTGTTTGGCGAAAGCCTACCCAACTGATCATGCCGCGCAAGAATCGGTCGCGCTCCTTCATTGAGCCAATGGCATCAACAACTTGGCGATCAATCAAACGGAAGTCACCCACATCGAGGGGGATATCCACGTCGGACAAGGAATTCAGGCCACGATAGAAAGCCCGCGCAGTGGCGAGCTTAAAGGCACTTTCGCCTTCGCGGTCCGTACGTTGACCATAAACCACGTCATAGCCGTCCCGCCACAGCTTTACCATGTCGGCGATCAATTCGGGCGGGTCTTGCAAATCTGCGTCAATGATAACCACGCAATCGCCATTAGCGATGTCGAGGCCAGCCGTTACAGCGGGCTGGTGACCAAAATTGCGCGATAACATCACGATGCGCACATGCGGGTCATTAGCCGCAAGCTCTGCTAATTTCGTTGCCGTCAGATCCCGGCTACCATCATCGACATAAATGATCTCATAGTCCAAGCGCTCTGAGCTAACCAAAGAGTCGAGCACGGTTTTCAGTCGCGCATGAGAAAGACCAATAACGGCCTCCTCATTATAACAAGGAACAACAACGCTGATCCGTGCAGAGCCATCACGGGTCAAACGAACAACAGGTTTTGGCGACGAATCTGAGTAAGACATAGGAATAATGCATAGCGACTCCCCGCTTTAAGCACAAACCATTCCACACTTGCGCACTGATGGGCGCTTGCTAGTGTGTTGGCTACATCAATTCAAAAAGACTCGGGGAAACACCATGGCCTATCAACCATTCAACTTAACTGGACATGTCGCTCTGGTAACAGGCGGCAATCGCGGCATTGGCCTAGGCATGGCCGAAGCCCTTGCCGCCTGCGGGGCCGATATCGCTATTTGGGGGCGCAAAGCTGCCGCCAACCAAGAAGCGGTAGCAAAGCTGTCGGCCTATGGCGTGAAGGCGAAGGCTTGGGAAGTCGATGTTGCGCACGAAGACCAAGTCGTTGCCGCCATGGCCGACACGGTGGCGCAAATGGGCCGCATCGACACTGTCTTTGCCAATGCAGGCGTCGGCTATGGTGCGCCGAGCTTTGTCGACATGAGCACGGAGACTTACCGAAAAACCTTAGCGGTCAATCTGGATGGCGTCTTCTTCACCCTGCGTGAGGCCTGCCGCCATATGGTGGAGCGCGCCAAGGCAGGCGATTCCGGTGGATCTCTGGTGGGCGTTGCCTCTCTGGCTGCCATCGAGGGTGCTGCCCGTAACGAGGCCTATGCCGCGACCAAAGGCGGGGTAATCTCGATGATTAAGTCGATTGCGGTTGAGCATGCGCGCTATGGTGTGCGGGCCAATGCAATCCTGCCAGGCTGGATCGCCACCGACATGACTGAAATGGCGCAGAACTCCCCCGCCTTTGCCGAGAAAGTCATCCCCCGCGTACCCGCCCGCCGCTGGGGCACACCGGACGATTTCGGAGGGATCGCGGTCTATCTAGCCAGCCAAGCCTCGGCCTATCATTCCGGGGATACGTTGGTAATCGACGGCGGCTATTCGATTTTCTAAGTGGAAGCTAATTTCCCCTGCAAACTGGGCCGCATATCGACAATGATTGTCCTCCCCCGTTTCACGGGGGAGGGGGACCCTGCGCAGCAGGGTGGAGGGGGCAAATCCCCCCTCAGTCAGCTACGCTGACAGCTCCCCCGCAAGCAGGGGAGCACATCGGAAAAGACTGTCCGCCCTAGTTACGGGCTTTGTCGACCATTTTGTTCTTGCCGATCCCACCGGTCGCTATCAGCGACCGGCGTGTTATTCAAAAATTTTGGATCGGCAAGGTCCTAGTTACGGGCTTTGTCGACCATTTTGTTCTTGCCGATCCAGGGCATCATGCCGCGCAGCTCTGCGCCCACGGCTTCGATTTGATGCTCATCACCCAAACGACGGGTAGCTTTAAAGAAGGGTGCGCCGGCTTTATTCTCCAACATCCAGTCGCGGGCAAAGCCACCGTTTTGGATGTGCTCCAGCACGCGCTTCATTTCGGCCTTGGTTTCAGAGGTGATGATGCGCGGACCAGTGACATATTCGCCATATTCGGCGGTGTTAGAGATCGAGTAATTCATGTTGGCGATGCCGCCTTCATAGATCAGATCCACGATCAGCTTCACTTCGTGCAAGCACTCAAAATAAGCCATCTCAGGCGCATAGCCAGCTTCAACCAAGGTTTCAAAGCCTGCACGGATCAATTCAACCAGACCGCCGCATAGAACGGCCTGTTCGCCGAACAAATCGGTTTCGCACTCTTCGCGGAAATTGGTTTCAATGATACCCGAGCGGCCACCGCCCACAGCGGAAGCATAAGCCAAAGCAAAATCAAGCGCTTTGCCGCTTTCATTGTGCTGCACAGCCACGAGGCACGGCACGCCACCGCCTTTTTGATATTCGCTGCGCACCGTGTGGCCGGGGCCCTTTGGCGCAACCATTACCACGTCCACGCCCTTTGGCGGCTGGATCAGTCCGAAGTGGACCGAGAAACCGTGGGCAAACATCAAGGTTTGACCGGGTTTAATGTAAGGCGCGATTTCAGCGGCGTAGAGTTCTGGCTGGATTTCATCTGGCGTCACGATCATCAAAGCGTCAGCCTTCTGAGCAGCTTCTGCGACGGTAACGACTTTCAGGCCAGCAGCTTCTGCCTTGGCTGCCGAAGCTGAACCTGCCTTCAAAGCAACCCAGACGTTCTTCACGCCAGAATCCTTCATGTTCAACGCATGGGCGTGGCCTTGGCTGCCATAGCCAACAACCGCGACAATCTTGTCCTTGATCAGGCCAAGGTCACAGTCAGCGTCATAGAACACGCGCATTTTTTCTCTCCAGATTGAAATTGTAGCGGCACAAATGTGCAGACTAAGTTGA
>VYLK01000060.1_pt1 | contig 45887 bp, 42 predicted proteins | sample 5114321 | NCBI WGS metagenome assembly VYLK01 (sample SAMN12291792, study PRJNA351875) | freshwater metagenome | isolation source: freshwater lake | place: USA: Michigan, MSU2 Lake | collected 2011-08-16
ACATAAGTCCTATTCCGATAGCGAACGTTCGTTCGCATTATGCGGCCTTGCTCCCGAGGTCAAGCGGTCGAGCGAAAAAACATCATTATGTGGAGACAGCATGTCTACGTCGGCGCTTGGATTTCAGATGTCATCTCGCAAGAAGATTCTTCGCAGACTTGGCCTGAGTAGCAGCTTATCAGTCCTGATTCTGTTAGGCGGTTGCGCAACCGGTGGGTCAGTTGGGTTTCCAGGCATGGGCGCGCCCAAGGTAAAGAATCCCGTCACCGCTTTACCGGATGCATTTCGCGATATGCCCCCTGCCCCCGCAGCCGAAAGCGCGGCTTGGTGGTCACAGTTTGCAGACCCGGTTTTGGATAAGCTGGTGCGCGAGGCGCTTAGCGAAGGCATCTCGGTCCAATTGGCCAACCAACGTTTGATCGAGGCCCGCAATAATGGACGCGCGACCATCGCAGGCTTTGCCCCACGCCTGACAGCTTCTGGTGTGGCCGACACCGATTATGCGATGGGTGACACCAAGCTGACCTCTGCCACCGGTGCGGCTGTCGATCAGCAGACAACGGGCACGGCCGCGTTGCGCGCGACATGGGAGGTCCCGCTGTTCGGGCGCTTTGGGTCGGCCCTGTCTGGTGCACGGGCAAATGAAACTGGGGCCAAGGCCTCACTCGAAGCCGCCAAGATTGCGATTATTGCGGATCTGGCAGCGGCCTATATCGATTTGCGCAATGCCCAACAAAGTTTGGCCTACTTACAAGAAGATTTAGCCCGCGCTGACTCCCTGGCCGCAATTGCGGAAGCCCGTGAATCCGCCGGGCTAATTTCCTTGGCAGATAAGGGTCTTTCCCAAGGCCAAGCAGCCCAGATTCGCCAACGCGTGCCAGACGCTGAGTTACGCGTTCGTGGTTCGCTGGATCGGATCGCGATCCTGCGCGGTGTGGTTCCAGGCTCACTTGATCAGACACTGGCTCCGGTTCAGAATTTTGCCTTCCGTTCTGAAGCACCCTTAGTCGATGCTGTCCCGGCCAATTTCGTGCGCCGCAGGCTGGACGTGGCCCGTGCCGAGCAAGATGCCGTGCTGCAAGCTGCTGGCGTCGGGATTGCGCGTGCCGATCTGTATCCAAGCCTGTCCATCGTAGGGACAATCACCAGTCTCTCATCCTTGGCCGGTAACCCGCTGGCGCAAACCATTCAGCGCGGCAACACGAGCCCAGCGATTTCGATCCCCTTGTTTGACTTCGGGCAAAGACGCGCCAGCCTCAAAACCGCCGACGCACGCTTCCAGCAAGCTTTATTGTCCTATCGCTCCACCACGTTGAACGCGATAGCGGAAGGACAAAACGCCTTGTCCGCTTATGGGCAAGCCCAAGCACGTGCAAAAGCTGGGGTCGATGGAGAGCGCGCCGCTCAAGTGCGCTTTGACGCAACACAAGCAAGCTTCAACGTCGGGCTTGCCTCGTTCAAGGACCGCTTGGAGGCCGAAAGTGCGCTCGCCAGTGCGCGTCAGGCACGCCTTGCCAATCAGGCCCAATTGAGTGATGCGGCGATTGGCCTCTATCGTACATTTGCCGGCTCTCCCGGCATTTAGGCTGACTGCTAGGCAGACAGCCGCTTCACCAGTCGCTCCATAAACTCACAACTGGCTGCCAGCTGAGAGATTTCGATGAATTCATCGGGTTGGTGGGCTTGTAGGATGGAGCCTGGACCACAGATGACGGTCGATAGGCCACCGCCTTGGAAAATGCCGCCTTCGGTCGCATAGGCAACAGCGCGAGTTGTGTTGTCGCCAGTCAATGCCCGCGCCAAAGCTTCTGCCGCGCCTTGTGTCTCCGGGGCCATAGCCGGAGAGAGGGATCGGCGCATCATGCGTGCCCCGCCTTCAGGGGCTCGCGCTTTGATGGACGCGTCGACTTCAGCCACCCACGCTGCCACCCGGGCTTCATGGACTTGAGGATCATCGCCTACTTCAAAGCGCATGTCCCACGTTATGTTGCACGACTGGGCGAGGATGTTAGAAGCCGTTCCGCCGTCAATCAGACCGATGGTGAGAGTGGTCCCCGGTGGCTCAAACGGACTATCTTTCGGCGCATTGGCGCGGACTTCCTCAGCCAATGCGCGAAGGTTTGCCAACAAGGGCACCGCCTCCATAATGGCCGAGACCCCTTGCTGAACTTGGCTGGAGTGGGCAGCGCGTCCGGTGATCTCAATGTGAAAGGTCGACAGGCCCTTTTGACCAGAGACCACGCCCATATCACTCGGCTCGCCAATGATAACGGCCTCGGGCTTGGCATAATGTTGATTGAGCACCTCAACCAAGGAAGGCGCACCTAAGCAGCCAATTTCCTCATCATAAGACAGGGCAATATGAATGGGCGCGGTTAGGCTTGCTTGGGCCATAGCCGGAGCAAAAGCGAGCGCAGAGGCGGCAAATCCCTTCATGTCGCAAGTCCCGCGACCATATAATCGACCGTCGCGCTCGGTCAGAACCCATGGATCCGTGCTCCAATCCTGCCCGTCGACGGGCACAACATCGGTATGTCCTGACAAAACAACCCCACCCGGTGCGTCGAGCGGGCCAAAGCTGATGATCAGATTCGTCTTGGTGCCATCAGTATTAGGAATCCGGCGCAGATGAGGCTTTAAGGGTGCGACATGGGCCTCAACCCATTCAATTAGCTGCAGATTTGAGTTTCGAGACGTGGTGTCAAAAGCAACCAGTCTGGTCAAAATCTCAATCGTGGTCGTCAGGTTTTCAGTTCGGGTCATAGACAGCACTGTGCCACGGTCGCAGCGTTTAGGCCAATTCTTTCGTTGGTTAAGTTGATTTCAAGATATAAACATGTATTTATATCTCCGAAATCGCATCCTGGAGTAGACCATTGGCCCGAGCGTCATATCTTTTTACATCTGAAAGCGTTTCTGAAGGACATCCAGACAAAGTCTGCGACCGGATTTCAGACGAAGTTGTTGACCTGTATTTCCGTCATACCATCGCCGAAGGGCTAGACCCTTGGGCCTTGCGCTGCGCGGCAGAGACCTTGGCGACCACCAATCGGGTGGTTATCGCGGGCGAGTTCCGCGGCACCGACACTGTTACTGAAGACTTGATTGCCCATACCGCGCGTATGGCGATCAAGGACATTGGCTACGCTCAAGACGGCTTTCATTGGCAATATGCCGACATTGAAGTGCTGTTGCATGGCCAATCCGAACATATTGCAATGGGCGTTGACGCCAGCGGCAACAAGGAAGAAGGCGCAGGCGATCAGGGCATCATGTTTGGCTACGCCACCAATGAAACCCCAGAACTCATGCCAGCGCCTATTCAGTTCAGTCATAAGATTCTGAAGGATCTGGCCGATGCGCGCAAAAGTGGCGTGCTGGCTATGTTGGGCCCTGATGCGAAAAGCCAAGTCACTGCGCGCTATGAAAATGGCAAACCAGTGGCTGCAACCTCGATCGTTCTATCGACCCAGCACCTCGACGAAAGCCTGACCAGCGAAGATATTCGCGCAATTGTGGAACCATACATCCGCAATGCCTTGGGCGATATTTTGCCAATCGATCGCGATTGCGTCTGGCATATCAACCCAACTGGCAAGTTCGTCGTGGGCGGTCCTGATGGTGATTGCGGCCTTACCGGTCGTAAGATCATTGTCGATACCTACGGCGGCGCAGCTCCCCATGGTGGCGGCGCGTTTTCGGGTAAGGACCCCACGAAAGTGGACCGGTCTGCCGCCTATGCCGCGCGCTATCTGGCGAAAAACATCGTTGCCGCCGGTCTGGCTGACCGCTGCACGCTGCAACTCTCTTATGCCATTGGTGTTGCAGAGCCTCTGTCCATCTACGCTAATTGCGATGGGACAGAACGCTGCGATCTCGATAAGTTGGAAGCCCGATTGCCACAGCTGATGAAGCTGACCCCACGCGGCATTCGCGGCCACTTGGACCTAAACAAACCAATCTATGCCCGCACCTCTGCCTATGGACATTTCGGCCGTGCACCTGAAGCCGATGGCGGCTTCTCGTGGGAAAAGACCGATTTGATCGACGGCTTGAAAGACTTGCTCTCGTAAGTCACACAACCAGAAACGAAAAAAGGCTGTCAGGGCTAACCTGACAGCCTTTTTTTGTGATTGAAGTGCCGCTGGTTCAGCCCGCGATATATTGGGCGCCATTGATGGTCAGGGTTGAGCCATTAATGAAGCCTGGATCTTCCACCAAGAACAAAACAGCGCGCGCAATCTCTTCGCTTTCGCCCAAGCGGCCGCAAGGAATACCTGCCTTTACTTTGGCCAGCGCATCTGGGTGCATGGCCGAGACCATTTCCGTTGCAATATAGCCCGGCGCGACGCAATTGACGGTCACGCCTTTGGCTGCGCCTTCCTGCGCCAAGGCTTTGGTGAAGCCGATCACGCCAGCCTTTGCAGCGGAGTAATTGACCTGACCAACTTGGCCCTTCTGGCCGTTGATGGAAGAGATATTGATGATGCGGCCATAGCCACGCTCCCGCATGCCATTGATCACAGGACGCGTGCAATTGAACAAGCTGTCGAGGTCGACATTGATCACACCGCGCCATTGCTCTGGCGACATTTTGTGGAAGAAGCCGTCTTTGGTAATACCAGCATTGTTGACGAGAACGTCGACCGGGCCGAGATCGGCTTCAATTTTTGCCATGGCAGCGGCACAGGCTTCATAATCACCAACATCAAATTTATAGGTAGCAATTCCTGTTTCCGCTGAAAATGCAGCGGCCGCCTCATCATTACCGCCATAATTGGCAGCCACTGCATATCCTGCATCGCGTAAAGCGATTGAAATTGCCGCGCCAATGCCGCGCGATCCACCTGTAACAACTGCAACTTTAGTCATGTCTTCCTCACCCACCTTGATGTGTTTGTTTTGCTGGCACCCTAACCAAACTCCATCCGCTTGGAAGTTGTTTTTATGTCGCACTGCAGTCTAATGTGACGGGCCACCACCTTTCGGATTTTTGCGAGAAAGTAGAAGCCATGTCCAAAACCTCACGTCGTGAAACTTTATGGGGCTTGGGCCTTGGTCTGACGGGTACGCTGTGCCTACCCGAAGCGGGCATGGCCAAGGGCGGCCGTGTCTTGAGAGCTGGAGCAGTGGCAACGGCGGATACTCCTTCGGCAGAAATTGGCGTTGAGATCCTTGAAGCCGGCGGCAATGCGGTCGATGCCGCCGTCGCCATCGGCTTTGCACTTGCTGTCAGCTATCCCGAAGCGGGTAACATTGGCGGCGGCGGCTTTATGACCCTTGTCATCCAAGGCAAGCCCTATTTCCTCGACTATCGTGAGACAGCACCTGCCAAAGCCAAAGCCGATATGTATCTGAACGCAGAAGGCGATGTTCGGCCTGGCAGCACGGTGATTGGCAATTTGGCGGCGGGAACGCCCGGCACGGTAGCCGGCCTTTATGCCGCTCACCGCCGGTTTGGAAGACTGCCCTGGGCCCGCGTTGTTGGGCCCGCCATTGGCTTGGCGCGGGAAGGGTTCACCCCGCCAGCCCAAATGATCCGCATCTATCAAGAAGCCTTCGCGGAACTGGGGCGCGATACGAATCTGGGCAGCTATTTTGGTACAATGGCAGAGGGTAAGATCTTTGCCCAACCAGAGCTTGCCAATACGCTTGAAGCGATTGCCCAACGCGGCCCTGCCGCCTTCTATCAAGGCCGCGTCGCCACCCAAATCGTGGCACAAATGAGCCGGGGCGTCGAGAAAGGGCTGATCAGCCTATCTGACCTTGAAGCCTATCGTCCGGCGTGGCGTACAGCGCTAACCTCCAAATGGCGTGGCTATGACGTAGTTAGTGCACCGCCACCCAGCTCAGGTGGGATTGCTCTCCTGCAGCTGCTGGGCATGAAGGAGGCACGATCGGATTTGTTTGCAGGCGTGGCACACAATTCCGCTCAGTATATCCATTTACTGGCGGAATTGGAAAAGCGCGTGTTCGCCGACCGCGCCGTTTATCTGGGTGACCCTGACTTTGTCGAAGTGCCCGTCGCGCGATTGTTGGCTCCAGACTATATCAAGGCGCGGGCAAAAGGCGTGCAAGCAGAGTTTCCATCGCCAACTGAACAAGTTCGCCCGGGCCTCGAGAAGCCACAGACGACGCATTACTCCGTCGTTGATGCAGACGGCAATGCGGTTTCTAATACCTACACGATCAATGGTTGGTATGGCTCAGGCGTCGTGGTTGAGGGTGCGGGCTTCCTTCTCAACAATGAAATGGATGACTTTTCAGCAAAGCCCGGCGTTGCCAATCAGTTTGGCGTGGTGGGCGGTGATGCCAATGCAATCCAGCCTTTCAAACGCCCCCTTTCATCGATGACGCCAACCATCCTAATGAAGAATGGCGCGCCTGCGATGGTATTGGGCTCGCCTGGAGGGTCGCGCATCATCACAACCGTTTTCCAAGTCCTACTGAATGCGCTGGACTATAAGATGCCCTTGAAAGCTGCCGTGGATGCCCCGCGTTATCACCACCAGCTTCTGCCAGAAAACACCATTTACACTGAACCCTATGCGCCAGCACCCTCAGACCTGAAGCAAGAGCTTGAGCGCCGTAATTATCGGATTGAGGCGCAAAACTATAATGGAGACATGGCAGCCATTCAGGTCACGAATGGTCAACCCCTTGTTGCGCCTGATCCACGTGCACGAGGTGCTGCACGGATCACGCGACGCTAGATGAGCTTCCTAACGGGCCGCGTACTTTTGAAGTTGGAGCAGTTCAGCCAGTTCCTTGGCATGATCGATTGCAACGACGACGCCATCGTCGGTTTCGATTTCAAACAGACGCTTTAGCATCCGCGACAAAACCATCGCGTCGCTGGGCGCGAGCGGGCCTAAGCATTGCAGGGCGGTGCGCATGACGCGCAGGACCGGCTCACTAGGAAGTTGGGGCGAGGTGCCATCTAGTGCGCCTGAGCCAGCGCTGGACTTCGTGCGGTGGTTATCATTGACCGTGGTAGCAAGCGAAAAGATGGTCATATCAAGTTCCGGAAACAAATAGGCTAAGGCTAGATTGAAGCTGCAAGAGCTTCGCCGTGCTGGTCATGGTTGCAAATTGGGGGACGAGGCGCATTGCCGCATGAGCAACCGAGAGCGATGACTCATGAGGTTCGACGGCAGCGTGCGACACGGCATCTGCAACCAAAGTTACAGCGACACCCAAGTCAGCTGCGGCGACCGCGGTTGACAGACAACACGGCACCAAAGAGCGACCGATCAGAATGATCTCCTCTGTCTCAGTCATGACCAAGAAGTCACGAAGCGCAGAGGAGGACAGCGCAGAGGGCCCCCGGCATTGAAAGACCGGCTCTTCGGGTGCGGGTCGCAGACTGGCAATTGGATTTGGGGCGCGATCTTGGCGATACACGTGGACAATCTGCCAGCCCTGCTTACGAGCAGTCTTCAGGATTAGCGCACTATTGTGAATGCAGGTTCGCCATGAGGCTGGTTCCTCCGACAAATGGCCGTCAACAACGAGATCGCTACAGATGAGAAGCGGAGGTGCTTGGTTTTTGGGGCCCGGATACGCAAAACTGTGGGAATACATGGTTAGGCTTGCCTTGCTGTTCGCAATGGAATCAATCTGTTGTTGGAATGGTCTAAGATACCAGGCTGGTCCCATTCGCCTTCTGGACGCAAAAGGATCATAGGGTCGGTATCCACATGGATGGCCGCTTCGTGCTTCGGGATGAATTTTTCAACTTCAACATATTCATGGTCTGAAAAGGCCAAGGTGGCGCGCTCAGGTCTTGGAGTCACCCCGCAAGCGCGCTGCCACAGACCAACGATTGACGGCTCAACATGACCAAGGGCATGGCCATATCCCTTTTGGGCACCCAGTTCGAACGACGCATCTAAGAGAGCGGCACCTAAGCCAGACTTGCGATAGCGTGGAAGCACAGCCACCCGCTCAACTTTGAAAAACCCAGCAAACCAGCGCAGCCGGACACAGCCAACAGGTTCTCCGTTCAGTCGAGCAATCAGGTGCGTCGCGCCTGCAAAATCATTTCCGTCTATCTCTTCGTGATACGGGCAGGATTGCTCATGCATATAGGCAATCGCTCGCAGCGAAATCACTTGCATGATTTCATCGAGGCGATGGGCAACCCGAATTTCCCACTTAGGCCCATTACTCGGCACAAGCCGCTCTGGCAAACTTGTTGAAGGAATCATGCGGCACCTCTGGTTTGCAAGTAGAAGGCTTCAGCCTTTTGATGGGAGGGCATCCTGAGGGTGCCAATTTTGCTGCCCTCCACCTCGGTCAAGTTCATGCGCACCTTAAGAAGTCTTGCGCCATCATCGGTGACGGCGCGCATGTACCAGTCTGCGGTCGGGATGATATGTTCGGAAATAAACATGCCGAGGTTCACCAGAAGGCGGGCCGCCTCATGGCGCGAGACGGCAATCCCCCAACCAAAAATCCCGGCCGGCTCTTCTTCGTAGGAACAAATATGGGCTTGGTCGGGACTTATTGCATTGAAAGCATCATCTAGAACGGCCTGATTGCCAGCAATCGTGAGCGGCACCACACCAAGAAGGCCGCAAAGCGGACTTGAGTCCTCAGCATCGGCTTCACCGTTAAGCCCCGCATAGGTCACACCTAAAAGGCCAAGCTTCGTACGATCATAGACCCAAGCCATAGTTCCAAGGCTAGCCAGCGGCTCTCCAACCAAGCCTACAGCCAATGAACGTGCCTCAATTAAACGCGAACCGGAAAGGGCATGGACGTTGAAGTCGGCGGCCGCGCGCGCGATACGCTCAAGTGTCGTGCGGCCCTGCATCGGACTTCGAACTTCGAGATTAGTGCGAGTGAAGCGCTGCGGCATGGAATCTTTACTAACGGCCCTTCTAGCGATCCTTTTGCCAACCCCGTCGCCTCGTAAATGGCCACTTTCGGCCCCGATTAACGACTTTGGCTACCTATTGGTCGCCATTTTAGTCTTACTCGGCAAAAAAAGCTTGGGGAGCTAGAATAATTGCAATAGAGTGTCTGCTTACTTGAGGGGACCCTACTTGAAAGAAGTCGTCCGCCACCGATCAGACCTATCTGATCTTCACGTCTTTTATGCGGTCGCTGTCTGCGGCGGGCTGAATGCGGCCGCGCGTAGCCTTCGGGTTGACCCCTCAACTGTGTCTCGAGCTCTCGATCAATTGGAAGCCCGGCTGAATACCCGACTGGTGCGGCGAACCGCGCAAGGTGTCGTGCTGACTAAGGCGGGGGAAACGGCTTTAGCGCGGGTGCGCACCATCGAAAACCAGATCGAGGAAATGGAACGGGAAGTCTTTGATTCCGAGGCGACTTCTCCCGTCGGCGCGGTCACATTGTCCTGCTCGGATGGTGTCGGTGCCTATCTTTTGACGCCGGCGCTAACTCACTTGTTACGGGAAAATCCAAAGTTGGACGTGCGGTTGGATTGCGGGCTTTGGCCCAATAATCCAATGGAGGCGGATGCGGAAATAGCACTTGTTTTCAATGCTGAGCCCGTTCCAGGCTACGTGTCGAAGCCAGTGGCGCATTTCCATTATGCCCTATTTGGGACGCAGGCCTTCTTTGAACTATATGGTACGCCCGACAGCCTTGAAGACGCGCTTCGGCATCCTTTCTTGCACCATACGGCACAGAACCTGACGGCAAACATGCCGCGGAAAATTCCCGCGTTTCAGGATTTGGCGCGCAGACGGGTCGAAACCAATTCCAGCGCCGCCGTTGTTGAAGGTGTTTTGGCAGGCATTGGGCTAGCTGGCATGCCAACCGTTCTCGCTTCGGTTTACCCAGAACTGGTCATGGTGGGTGAGGCCGTCGAGCCGTTAGAGTTGAGCATGGTTTATCATAGAGATATTGAACGAATTCCTCGGATCAAAGTTGTTCTCAAATGGTTGGAGGGCGTCTTCGACCAAAAAACCAAGCCTTGGTACCGCAGAGAGTTTGTACCGCCTAACGAGTTTGCACCTTTTCTGGTGGGGCAAACGCCTAACCTGCCGCTCGGGGCAGGCAAAGTTACCGAGAGGGCACCTGCACAAACACAGGTGCCAAAACGTCGTATCGCCACAACTGGTGCTTAAGTTTGTAGTAATGGAGTATGTAAAGTGTCCGGAAAAGAGAACGTAAACCCCCGTAAGGCCGACGACCTCGATCATTTTGTTGCGCAGCGGGTTCGCCGGCAACGTGATGCCGTCGATATGACTCAAGACCAACTTGCCCAGGCACTGGGCATTTCTTTTCAACAGCTTCAGAAGTACGAGCGTGGCGTAAATCGGATTTCCGCGTCGCGTTTGTTCCAAATTTCGTGTGTTTTGGGTGTTGGGCCTGAGTATTTCTACGAAGGCGTTGATTGTTCTCAATATGGCTTAACCCCAAAATCTGAGCGTGCTGAGGGTCCACAATCCTCCATCCTCAGCCTGATCGCACAAAACCCAGATGCTACAGATCTGGTCATCGCCTTCGCCGCGATCAAATCTTCCAAGCAACGCCAAAAGGCGATCGACTTGGTAAAGTTGCTGGCAGACTGAGTTCGCAGCCGTGGCGTTTAGGACGCAGGTGTCCTAGCGCCAACGGCGGGGCTAGACACAACCTTGGCGTGACATCATATTGAACCCTATTGTATTGGGAGTAGTTATGATGCCTGAGTTTCCAGAAGCCGCATCTGCCAAGAAGCCATTCTCGCTAGGACGTGTTCTTCCAGTTATCGCTGCGGTCATTGCTGTTGGTGGTCTTACTTTTTGGTTTGTGAAGCCGAAGCCCGATGTTCGCTATGCGCGGGTTGCAACCACGATTCTAGATCAGGCGGAGCCAGGTTCTAAAGTGGTGATGAAATTAGATCGCGGCGCAAAGGTCAACGTCATGCTAGCTAAGGAGCTCAATGGCTGGGCAATGGTCACGGTTCAGCCGTCAAGCGGCGGTTTCCTTCCGTTGGCTGAGATTGACACGGATCGTCGGCCCGTTCTTACCGGGGCCTACAAGGCCAAAGCACTCCAGAAAGCTATCTCACTGCGGGAAGAGCCCAATCCCGTGACAGCGCAGGTCGACCAGATCCCTGCCAAGACCATGGTTCAAGTCTGGGGCTATACCGCGACGCCGTCCGGAAGCTGGGCAGAAATCACGCGCTATAAAGAAAAGGGCGTTGGATATGTGCTCCGCGAAGAGCTGGAAGCCGCATTCGAATGAAGAGGCCCTTCAGGTGAGGACTAGCCGCGCGGAATAAGAATGGTCGCACCCGTTGTTTGTCGTCCCTCCAAGGCGCGATGCGCGTCGGCCGCCTGCTCCAAGGGATATCGCGCGCCAATGACGGGTCGGATTACGCCTTTTTCGACTAAGGCGAACAAGTCTTTGGCGGCTTGATCCAATTCTTCAGTCGTTCCCACATAATCAAACAAGGTTGGCCGAGTTAGAAAGAGGGAGCCACGACGGGACAAGTCGAGCGGAGCAACCGGGGCGGGCGCGCCAGACGCATTGCCAAAACTGACGACCAACCCCCGTCGTGCAGCGCTGTCGAGCGAAGCCACCAAGGTATCGGCACCAACAGAGTCGTAGACGACTTCACAGCCCTTACCATTTGTAAGCGCCTTCACCCGTTCAGCAATTAGCTCTGAGCGATAGAGGATGATTTCTGAGCAGCCATGCTCGCGTGCCAGCTCTGCTTTGGCGTCGCTCCCAACCGTTCCGATTACGCGAACGCCTAAATGGGCGAGCCAGGAGCAGGCAATTAGGCCAACTCCGCCCGCTGCGGCATGAAATAGAACGGTGTCACCCGCCTTGATGGGGCGTAAGCGCTGGATTAGGAATTCGGCGGTCAAGCCTTTTAGGAGGATGCCCGCGGCAACATCGAGCCCGATACTGTCTGGAACCCGTACCGCCCTGCCCTCTGGCACAGCAGCATAGTCGGCATAGGCACCCAATGGACCCGATGAAAAAGCCACACGGTCACCAATTGCAAAGCGAGATACTTTTTCGCCAATAGCCGTGACGATGCCCGCACCTTCCAAGCCAAGGCCGGAGGGCAAGGGAATCGGGTAAAGGCCTGTACGCTGATAAGTATCGATGAAATTGAGACCACATGCGGCCATCTCAATCAAAATTTCATCAGGCTTTGGTGTGGGGATTGGGACCTCGCGCAATTCGAGGACTTCTGGTCCGCCAAGCCGAGAAAGGCCAACTTGACGCATCATGACAAGGCTTCCGCGAAGAAGGCCATTGTACGCTCATTCGCGAGCGTGGCCCCTGTGGCATCATAATGCTCGCCGCCGACCCGGGCGAAAGCGTGGTCAAGACCCTCATAGGTATGCATCTGGATTTGGGCATGGCCAGAGAGCCCGGCTTTCATGGCGGCCTGTGCATCTTTATTTACAAACGAGTCTTCAGACGCAACGTGGAGCAACAAGGGTTTGGTCTCTGAAGTGACTTCGGCCAAACGATCTTGAATGCCAACGCCATAATAGCTGACGCTAGCATTGATGGTGGTGCGGGTTGCCGTCAAATAGGCCAACAACCCACCTAGACAATAACCAACTGCGCCAATTGTCGCGTGAGTTTGCCGGACATAATCAATAGTCGCTTGTATATCGACAACGCCTTTATCGACATTAAACTTCCCAAAATAGTCAAATGCTTGCTGCCATTCTTCTGGCGTTTGGTCGGTGATATCAATGCCGGGCTGGATACGCCAAAACAGGTCTGGAACCACAGCCAAATATCCTTGGGCTGCATAGGTATCGGCCAAGTCGCGCATGACCTTGTTGACGCCAAAGATTTCTTGAATCACCACCAAAGCTCGGCCGTTGGCCTGCGCCGGCTTGGCAATATAAGCCGTGAATGCGCCATCTGGTCCGTTGATCGTGACATGCTCGCCCATATGTGTATCCTCCGCAAAATCAAAATTGATCGTCGCCTTGCTTGACCTGACGAAAGTCGCCCCCCAAGTGAGGGGGTGTAACGGCTATGACCTAGTCGCAAGACCACAGGATGACAATCGGTTTTGTTGTCTTTCGGGAAGGCCACGATGGGTGAGGCGCGCGGCCAAATGTATTTGTCCGCAAATCTGGAGATAGGTAGCATGAAAGTCAGCATTGAAGTGGATTTGACACCGACCGAGGCGCGCGAGCTTTTGGGCATGCCAAACCTGACCTCCATCCAAGAAGCGTTTGTTGGGATCGCTAAGGACAAGATCGAGAAGACCGGTAGTATGGTCGATGTTGAGCCCATGCTGCGAACTTGGACTGGGCTTGGTGGCGCAGCCACGGAAGCCTTCGGCGCGCTTGTCGGCGCGGCCTTGAAGGTAGCGACCACTGATATGCCGTCAAAGCCCGCACCGACAACGGACAAAGGCACGAGCGACACGACCTCGTGACACTGTCTACGATTGTTGCCCTTGCCTCAGGGCCGGGGCCGGCCGGGGTCAGCATCATCCGTTTGTCTGGGCCCGCTTGTACAAATGTCGCGCAGCGCTTGACCGGTGGGATTCCCGAGCCGCGCCGCGCAAAGCTGGCACGCGTGGTCGATCTGAACAGCGAACCTATTGATCATGCTTTGGTTTTATTTTTTCCAAAGCCGAACAGCTTTACGGGCGAAGACGTCTTAGAGCTGCAGGTCCACGGAGGCCGCGCGGTTGTGCGCGACACGATTGAGGCTTGTTTGGGCATTTCGGATGTGCGGCTTGCCGAAGCGGGCGAGTTTAGTCGTCGCGCATTTATGAATGGGAAGATGGACCTGACCGCGGCTGAAGGCTTGGCCGATTTGGTTGAAGCCGAAACAGCCGCCCAACGTCGCCAAGCGCTCCGGCAGATGGATGGAGAACTGGCAGATGAAATGGGGCGTTGGCGCGACGCGGTAATTGATTGCCTCGCCGACGCCGAGGGCGACATCGATTTCCCGGATGAGGATTTGCCTCCGGGCTTGAGTGATCGGGCACGGAGTCGCATCCACGCTCTCAAGGAACGCTTAGAAAGCTTCTTAAGTGAGTCCCAGCGTGCAGAGCGGGTTCGCACTGGCTTTCAGGTGGCAATTGTTGGCAAGCCAAATGCTGGTAAATCTAGTTTAATCAATCAATTAGCGCGCCGTGATGCGGCGATCGTGTCCCCGATTCCAGGCACAACTCGCGATATTGTTGAGGTGCGTCTGATCTTGGGCGGGATGGTGATCCTAATTTCTGATACGGCGGGCCTACGGGATTCTGAAGACTTGATTGAGGCAGAGGGGGTGCGTCGGGCCCGTCAACGCGCCAAGGAGGCTGATCTGCGTTTGGCCCTTGTGACCAGCCATGACGATAAATCAGAATTCGAAGACCTAATGCAGGATGGAGATCTTTGGCTGCTTGGTCAGGCGGATCGTTTAGCGTGGGCAGACGCGCGCGACGGGGAGCTGTGTGTTTCAAGCGTGACCCGACTTGGGCTGGACGAGCTGGAGGCCATTCTCACACAACGGGCGCAAGCCGACCTTGGTAAGTTTGAAGCCGCGCCCCTAACGCGATTGCGCCATCAGGAAGCGGTTCGGGAAGGGGTCGCGGCGCTGGATCGGGCGCTTACAGCTTCGGTTCATGCGCCGGAACTGGTTGCAGAAGACTTGCGCTTGGCCGCGCGCGCTTTGGGTCGTGTTACTGGTCGAGTAGATATGGAAGATGTGCTTGACCGGCTCTTCTCCCAGTTTTGCATCGGCAAGTAAAACCACAGACGCATCTGGTTTCACGTGAAACAGCCCTGAACCGATGAGTCGACCTCGGCGGGAATTTTCGCTATGGAGACCGCCCCACTTAGAGGCAAGACTTTGGCACAGAGCGTTTACGACATTATTATCATTGGCGGCGGTCACGCGGGCTGCGAAGCCGCGGCCGCAAGTGCGCGCGTTGGTGCCAAGACGCTTCTGGTCACCCACAATGCCGCGACGATCGGCGAGATGTCCTGTAACCCAGCGATTGGCGGACTTGGTAAGGGCCACTTAGTTCGTGAGATCGACGCCTTAGACGGCATCATGGGCAAGGCCGCGGATGCGGCGGGCATTCAGTTCAGAATGCTGAACCGCTCCAAAGGTCCTGCCGTTCGCGGACCACGGGCGCAGGCGGATCGCAAACTCTATCGGGAGGCCATCCAGTCACTTCTGGCCGGGCAGGACAATCTAGACATCCTCAGTGCCGCGGTTGAGGACTTGATCCTCATGGAAGGAATTTGTCGCGGCATTGTGTTGGGGAATGGCGACAGAATAGAAGCGGGTGCGGTTGTGCTCACAACCGGGACCTTTTTAAATGGCATGATCCATTTGGGCCAGAAGACTTGGCCAGCAGGGCGTATTGATGAAGCCCCTGCTATTGGACTGGCCCAAACCCTTTATCGGCTCGGCTTGCCAATGGGTCGACTTAAGACTGGCACGCCGGCACGACTGGATGGGCGCACCATTGACTATAGTGTCTGTGAAATGCAGCCGGGGGATGAGCCACCAACCCCCTTCTCTTTCTTGAACGAACAGATCACCATTCCTCAAGTGCCTTGCTGGATCACGTGGACGAACGAGGCAACCCATCAAATCATTCGCGACAATCTTCATCTATCGGCTGTTTATGGCGGCGCGATTGAAGGCCGCGGCCCTCGCTATTGCCCCTCGATTGAAGACAAAATTGTGCGGTTCTCCGATAAGGATCGCCATCAGATATTCTTAGAGCCGGAAGGTCTGGATGATCCCACCATCTACCCTAACGGCATTTCGACGTCCTTCCCAGAGGAAGTCCAAGCTGCGTTCATGCGCACGATCCCAGGTCTAGAGCAGGTGGAGATCCTGCGTTACGCCTATGCGATTGAGTATGATTATGTAGATCCTCGTGCGCTAGGTTCAGACCTGTCCGTTCAAGCCGTCCCGGGGCTCTATTTGGCCGGGCAAATTAACGGGACTACGGGCTATGAGGAAGCAGCAGCACAGGGCCTGATGGCCGGCCTCAATGCGGCGCGACGGGTGAGCGGGCTCGCGCCCTTTAGCTTCCGACGCGACGAGGCTTATATCGGCGTGTTGATTGACGATCTGATCACGCGCGGAGTTTCAGAGCCCTATCGGATGTTTACATCGCGTGCTGAGTATCGCTTGACACTCCGCGCAGACAATGCGGATCAGCGCCTCACACCAGTCGGCATCTCGCTCGGTTTGGTCGGCGCGTATCGCACACAAGCGTTCGCACAAAAGCTGAGTGAGATTTCGTCAGCGCGCTCCTATGCGACTGAAACCACGATCACACCGACAGAGGCCCTAAAGCTAGGCCTGCCCGTCAACCAAGATGGGCGGAAACGCAGCGTGTTGGAACTGATTGCCCACCCGCAAATTGGCTTGCCGCGTTTGATGGACTTGTTCCCGGGCCTAGCAGGAATGAGCCAAAGGGCCCTAACGCAGCTTGAGACCGAGGCGGTCTACTCTGGCTATTTAGATCGCCAGCAGGCCGATATTGTGGCTTTCCGTCGAGATGAGGACTTGGTGTTGCCGCAAGATCTCGATTATAGCGCGATCGGCGGTCTTTCAAATGAAGCCCGGGAAAAGCTTTTGGCTGTCCGCCCGACAACATTGGGTCAGGCCTCACGAATTGAGGGTATGACGGCCGGCGCACTTACCGCCCTGTTGGCTTTTGTTCGCCGAGGGGTAAGCGCGCGTGCGTCCGCCTAAGTTAAGCGGGGATCGGACCCCCGAGACCGTGCAAGCACTACTTATGTCGGACTACGGTGTTTCACGTGAAACCATCGAACGATTTCTGGCCTATCAAGCCATACTCACCAAGTGGGCACCACGGATAAATCTCGTCGGCGCATCGACCCTTGGCTCCTTCTGGGATCGTCATATCCTCGATTCTGCACAAATTCTGCCGCTCGCCCGCCCGGACGCAAAGAGCTGGGTCGACTTCGGTTCAGGCGCTGGGTTCCCGGGATTGGTCATTGCAGCGCTCGTGCAGCCACTTGATGGAGCGCAAGTTACGCTCATTGAAGCCAGCACCAAGCGCTGCGGGTTCTTAAGAGAAGCCGCCCGTGCCATGCAGGTACAAGTAGATATCGTCAACGACAAGCTTGAAAACGTTAAGCCCCGCCCGGTCGACATCATAACGGCGCGAGCCTTCACGGCCCTTGATCGCCTCCTCGCCTATGCTGAACCTTGGCAAGGGCCCAAGACGCAAGCACTGTTTCCAAAAGGGGAAGAAGTGTCGGCCGAGCTTGCGCAGGCCTCGACAAACTGGCTGTTTAAGTCGACAATCCATCCCTCGGTCAGCGATGCTCGGGGCTGCATCGTTGAGATCACCGAATGCCAAGTCAGAACAGGGTCCACGCAACTATGAAAAAGACACGCGTCATTGCCGTGGCAAACCAAAAGGGTGGCGTTGGCAAAACCACAACCGCGATCAACCTCGCAACAGCGCTCGCCGCTGTCGGCGAAGCGGTCCTGATCTTAGACATTGATGCGCAGGGCAATGCTTCAACAGGTTTGGGTGTCTCAGCGGCGGCACGTAAGCTTACCTCCTACGACGTCATCATGGGTGAGGCCTCTTTTGCGGAGGCGGCCATCCCAACTCGAATTCCCAATCTTGCGGTCATACCAGCTAGCGTCGATCTAGCCGGGGTCGAGATGGAATTGTCGCAAGCACCCAACCGGGCATTCCGGCTCCGCGATGCCCTCGCCCGCCACCGAGTTGACATCAGCCGTGGCGATGGGGTGCATTATGATTTCATTCTGATCGACTGCCCACCCTCCCTTAATGTCGTCACCATCAATGCGATGACGGCGGCGGATGCGGTGTTGGTTCCGTTGCAATGTGAGTTCTTTGCACTAGAAGGCCTCACGCAATTGATGCGCACCGTCGATCTCGTCAAAGGCTCGCTCAATCCAGCGCTGGAGATTCAAGGCATCGTGCTGACGATGTATGATCAGCGCAACAATCTGTCCGACCAGGTCGCGCTAGATGTTCGCACCCATTTGGGCGACAAGGTCTATACGACCGTAATCCCACGCAATGTCCGGGTTTCTGAAGCCCCCTCTTTTGGCAAGCCTGCCCTCCTCTACGACTACAAATGCTCTGGCAGCCAAGCCTATATGCGCTTGGCAAGCGAGGTCCTGCAACGTGAACGCACAAGGTTAGCAGCATGAGCGACGAAACCGAATTGGGCACCAAAGCCCCAAGCAAGATCGACAACCGCCCAGCTCGTGGCCTAGGACGCGGACTTTCTGCGCTGCTGGGCGACACAGAAACGACGCGCCCCACCGAAGAGCGCGGCGCTGACGGCGGGACACGTGAGATTGGTCTCGATCTCATTGTCCGCAACCCCCAGCAACCACGTCGTCAATTTGACGAACATGACCTGCAGACCTTGGCCGATTCCATTCGGCAGCATGGCATTCTGCAACCGTTGTTGCTGCGCGTGCTCCCTGATGCTTCTGGCCGCTATGAGATTGTAGCGGGTGAGCGACGTTGGCGTGCGGCGCAATTAGCAGGCTTGCATGTTGTGCCAGCCTTGGTGCGCAGCTTTGATGACCTCGCCACGTTGGAAGTCTCCATTGTTGAGAACGTACAACGCGCAGACTTGAACCCAATCGAAGAAGCCCTTGCCTTTCAGCAATTGGCTGAGCGTTTCGGGCGCACCCAACAAGCGATTGCCGACACTGTCGGCAAAAGCCGAGCCCATATAGCAAACACCCTGCGGCTCTTATCCTTGCCGGAATCGGTAAAAGATCTCGTTCGGTCCGGAGACCTCAGTGCCGGTCATGCGCGCGCGATCATTAGTGCGCCCGATCCCCTCGCAGCAGCCCGCGCAATTATCGATCGGGGTTTGAGTGTACGAGACGCTGAAAAGCTCCTGACAAAGTCTGAGGGCGCAAAAATTGGCTCGGGGACTGGTTCTGGCAGCAAACGCGAAGATCCAAGTGACGCAGATTCAAAGGCACTCGCCCACGATTTATCCGCGACACTCGGTTTGGATGTCAGCTTAGCCCACAAGGGCGAAAAAGGCGGTGCCCTTACAATTCACTATCGCAGCTTGGAGCAATTGGACGACTTGTGCCGCAAACTCACCGTGATTGCGCGATAATAATCAATCACAAGAATCAACCAAACTCAGAGCCACTGCTTGGTCCGCCGCTGGGGACCCTGGCAACAAGCATAAGCGCATTACCCCATTCGCACCTGCTTCCGCCAAATAAGCCGCCAAATCTGTAGCCTGAAGGTTGCCCATAACCGCATCAAAGGTGCCGTCATCCTTCCCGACATGAACCCAAGGCAAACCCGTCCGCAAGCGCTTCTCAAAGCCAGCGATCTGCTGTTGTCCTTGCTCGGCCAGAAGACCCAATCGCACCACTATGCCAGCCGATTCCAACCGCGCCACACCGAGACCCCGCGTACGAGGGTCCGGGTCCAATACGCTGATGGTCACACCTCCAATACCGGCCTCCACCAAAGTGGCGCTGCAAGCGGGGCCGCGCATACTGTCATGGGCACAAGGCTCCAACGTTACATAGGCATGAGCGCCGGCCGCATGAGAACCTGCCATCGCTAGCGCCATCGCTTCCCCATGCGGCCTGCCACCCGCTTGGGTTCGACCTTCGCCGACAATGATCCCATCCTGTACCAAGACACAGCCAACGCTGGGATTAGGCTTGGTATGACCAAGGCCTGATCGTGCAAGCTCCAGCGCACGCGACATGAAACCTATGTCAGCCAGCGACCACTGTATCACCGGCTCTGACATGGATTTATCCAATGATGGGCAAAGGCTGTGCCCGGCTGGCGTCGAGATATTTGGCCGAAATAGGCTTCAAGGCGCCGTCCAACTCAATCAAAAGCGGATTGCCTGTAGGAACTTCGACGTCCATGATTTGATCCTCATCGAGCGCGAACACATGCTTGATAATGGCGCGCAGGGAGTTTCCATGCGCCGAAATCACGAGGCTCTCCTGCTTCAGATGTGGCGCAATGCTCGCCGACCAATAAGGCAACACGCGCGCCAAAGTCATGGCCAGACTCTCACCGTCCGGCAAAGCGCCAGCTGGTACGTGCTGATAACGCAAATCATGGATAGGATGGAACGGATCAGACTTTGGTTGCGGTGGTGGCGGCACATCATAGGAGCGCCGCCAAATGCGGACTTGTTCTTCGCCATGCTTCGCCATCGTTTCAGCTTTATCTAGGCCGGTGAGCGCGCCATAGTGACGCTCGTTCAAACACCAGCTCTTCTCTTCAGGCAGCCAACAGCAATCCATTTCCTCCAGCGCAAGCCAAAGCGTCCGGATTGCCCGGGTCTGCAGCGACGTAAACGCCCGTGAGAAACCAACACCGGATGACTTCAAAAGCTGGCCGGCCTTGCGGGCTTGTGCCTCACCTTCCGCGGTTAAATTCACGTCCATCCACCCAGTGAACCGATTTTCAAGATTCCATTGTGACTGTCCATGGCGAACTAACGCTAAATACGGCATTGCTAATCCTTCAAAACCCGAAAATCGGCACTTATGCCTCATATCGGGTCACATAAGGGATATCTTCAAGCTTAATCAAGCCAAGACAGCGACATCAGACGCGACTCTCTTAGCTACTCAATTTTGCAATGCTGCAGTGCAATATCTATAAAATCTAAATTTTTCAACAAGTTCTAGTCCAAAACCACACGGAATCATCCTAATTCGAAATCGCCCAGTGCAAAAAACGTTGAAAATTTTGCAGATGCGAGATAAACAAGCCCATGGATGCCGTGGCGTCCCTGCCCTTTTTGGGCGTTTCCTCCCAAACACCTCTAAGGCCGGGCCTTGTGCCCGGCCCTTTTTTTGCTCCCCATCAAGCAGAACGGCGCGGCGCCTTTGCTTCAGCAATTTCGACAATGCGCGTAACAAGCCCTGACAATATCTCGGCCACATGGGCGAACGAGCTTCGTTTGCTCATCGCGCCCTCCACCATGTACAAAGACCGATTAATCTCAATCTGCAAACTATGTTGATTATGAGCAGGTCTTCCGTAACGCTCAGTGGCATATCCACCAGCATAGGGGTTATTGCGTGCCACACGAAGACCCTTGGACCTAAGAAACGTAAAGGCCTCAGCCATATAGATGGGCGCGCAGGAGGCACCAAAGCGATCCCCCAAGACAATGTCATTTTCCGGCAGACCAGACGCCGAGGCAGGCATGGAATGGCAATCCAACACAAAAGACTGGCCAACGGCTTGCTTTTCCGCCTCAATCAAACCCTCGATTGCAGCGTGCCACGGCTCATAAACCTCTTTCAGTCGGGCGTGGGCCGCAGCATAGGACAAACGACTCGCATAAATCTCGACGCCGTCGCCAACAGTGCGGGGAACCACGCCGAGACCCGCCAAAACCCGCGGCGACGGCACGCGCCGGTCACCGGCAGGAAGATCGTGAATAAGGTCCGGGTCAAGTTCATCCGGACTACGATTTAAATCCACATAGGCGCGAGCAAAATCCGCCAGCAGGAGAGTAGCGCCGAGTTCTGGGCTAGCCGCCATGAGTTCATCTACAAAGGCGTCCTCTGAACGCCTCAACGCAAGCCTATCCAGTTTTGAGCGGCACAACAGGTCATCAGGATAGAAGCGGCCAGAATGCGGGCAACAAACAATCACGCCAGACCGACCAACCAATGGGCGCAGCAAACGATAAGCAGGCGGCCGCATCTCCGACGCGCCGCCATGATCAACCCGCCGAGGCTCTGTCGCCGTGTTCGTTTCCTGCATATCGAACCTATAGCCCCGGGGCCGTGAAAACAAAAGAAGGTCGCGAGCGGTCTCGACCGCCCAAAAACGACATACAGTAACCTGTGCAAAAATTGCTTCCGGACAAAACTTGTCAACCTCGCCTTCACCATATTGAGCGATTAATGGTCCTAATAACTAACGGAGCACGGCCCAGATGGCGAGAATTCTCTTAGCGGAAGATGACGATTCCTTGCGGACGTTCCTTGCTGCTGCGCTTAACAAAGCAGGCCATATTGTTGCAGACTTCCCGGATGGGGATCAGGCGCTTGAGGCCCTGAACGCAATGGGCTTCGATTTGCTTCTGACAGACATCGTGATGCCAGGTGTCGATGGTGTCGAACTTGCGCGACGGGCAGCCGAAGTAGACCCGGCCATGAAGATCGTCTTCATCACAGGATTTGCAGCAGTGGCTCTCAATCCTGCCAACCAAGCCCCATCGAAGGCAAAAGTCCTCTCCAAACCCTTCCACCTGCGAGAACTGGTCGCTGAAGTGGAAAAGGTCATGGCAGCTTAAGCTAAACCCTCAACCCGCCGCCAACTCCGTCCAGATGTGCTGCGCCGCGTAGGCGCGCCACGGTCGCCACACCTGTGACCGCAGCTCAAGCGCGTCGGGCGTGGGTCGCTCACCTCCCGGCTGCATCAAACCACGCGCCAGCGCGACATCCTCAGCCGGAAAAGCATCTGGGTCTCGCAGAGCACGTAGCGCAATATAGCTGGCGGTCCATGGGCCGATGCCTTTAACGCCAAGCAGTCGCGCCAATACGAGCCGAGTGTCACCGCCAAAGAAATCCTCATCGGCCAGATACGCCTCGCAATAAGCCTTTAGGCAACGCACCCGCGCCTGTGGCATGCCCAAAAAATCCAACGATGATGCGAGGATGGAGTCGGCGGATGGGAATAGGCGCGACACGCCCGTTTCTTGCGCCCATTCATTAGGCAAAGCCGCTCCCAATTCCGACACCAAACTCGAACCCAGCTTAATCGCGGCGCTAACCGTGATCTGCTGACCAAGAATGGCGCGAATACCGATTTCAAAAGGGTCGAACGCCCCAGGGACCCGCAATCCCGGCCTGCACAGAACCAAACCCTGCAGCGCTAGATCTTGGCCCAAATGTGCACCAATCACATCGGGATCGGCGGCTAAATCAAAGGCTTCGCGAACCCGTGCAATCACCTTGGGCAATAGGGTCAGATCCTGCAGCCTTACCTGCACATCCAGCCAATCGCCCTTACCCTGCGCCACAGCAACCAAACCAATCTGGCCGTCTAAGCATAGACTCCGGCGATAAATTCCCGCTTCAAAAGTCTCCACCCCCGGATAGAGCCGCGCCCTCATAAACTCGGCCATAGCGCCCCAGTCATAAGGCGGACGATAACGAAGCTTCAGGTTAATATCGGCGGCAGAAATACCAGGCCCTTCAACGCCAATCTCACGACGCAAAAACGAAGGTGCGGTCTTGAATACCTGCTGAAACGACTCATTGAAACGACGGATCGACCCAAATCCCGAAGCCATAGCGACTTGGGTGATCGTCAAATCGGTTTCATGAAGTAATTGCTTTGCCAACAACAGGCGGCGGGTTAGCGCCACGCTGACCGGGCTTGCCCCAACATGCTTCAAAAATAGCCGACGCAATTGCCGCTCGCCTAAGCCAAGCCGGGCCGCCATTTGCTCTACGCTCCCGCCATCTAGCGCCCCTTCCTCAATTAAGCGTAGGGCCCGCCCTACCGAACTCGACGTACCTCGCCATGCTGGGGTATCCGGCGCGGTCTCAGGACGGCACCGCAAACAAGGTCGAAACCCTTCGTCTTGCGCCACGGCGGCCGAGGGATAAAAAATAACATTCTCACGCTTCGGCAGCCGAGCGGGACAGATTGGACGACAATAGATTCCCGTCGTTTTAACGGCGGTAAAGAAGCGGCCATCATAGCGGCTATCGCGCGCTGAAATAATCGCATAACAAGCGTCTTGATCGAGGGTCATGGGTCCTCTTGCCAGCGCACCTCCTTGTGGTCTAGCGGAATTCGGACATGACTAGAACCATTCGCGGCGCGTAATCAGCACGTCCGAAAACCGCTAGCCAAGTCCAAAGCAATGTTTCAGACCATAGCCACTGCTATTCCCTTGTCTTAGGACCCGTCTCATGAAGCTCACGCTCAGCCCCATTGACACCCCCACAGGCCCAATGATGCTTTTATTGGACGAAGAAAAGCGTGTGCGCCTATTTGAATGGGTCGACCATCAGGCTCGTATGGATCGTCTCCTTGTGCGCCACTATCCCAAGACCAGCTTCTCAGTCACTGAAGAGACGCCACCAGAGCACTATGATCAGGCCATATATGCTTATTTTGCTGGCGAGCTTAATGCACTTGATGCCCTGCCAATTGCCTTTGGCGGCACAATCTTCCAACAAACAGTTTGGCAAGCGCTGCGGACCATCCCAGCCGGCAAGACCCTAAGTTATGGTCAGCTGGCCGCCCAAATCGGCAATCCAAAGGGGATGCGGGCCGTGGGTTTAGCAAATGGTGCCAATCCAATCGCACTCATTGTTCCCTGCCACCGCGTGATTGGTGCGAACGGCACGCTGACAGGTTATGGCGGCGGTATGGAGCGGAAACACTGGCTCTTGCGCCATGAAGGGTCGTTGCCGCAAAATCTTTTATAGGGCTCCCTTGCCCGCTGGGCAAAGCAGATGAGATCGCCTAAACAAATTCTATGACCACTTTCGGCGACCGCCTAACCGAACAAACCCGCTTACGCGCCACCCCGCTCTGCGTTGGCTTTGACCCCTTCCCCGATTTGATCCCGTCACTTTTTGGCCCGAAGGGCGAGCTCGAAACGCTCGACCGCTTCTTTAGCGCTGTCATCGAAGAACTCGCCGGCCAAGTACCCATTGTGAAACCCCAAATCGGCTTGTTTGAACCGTGGGGTGCCGATGGCGTCGCACTGACTGGAAGGCTTACTCGCTTCGCCCGAGATAAAGACCTTATGGTTCTAATTGATGCCAAACGGGGCGACATCGGTTCGACAGCAGAGGGCTATGCACGCGCCTTTCTTGGTGCAAACGCTCCTACCCCCTGCGACTGCTTGACGGTCAACCCCTATCTAGGCCTCGACTCCCTCCAGCCCTTTGCCGATACCGCGAAAGCAAATGACAAAGGTATCGCGGTCCTTGTCCGCACCTCCAATCTCGGTGCAAAGGACTTTCAAGATATCGATTGCTCTGGTGCTCCTCTTTGGGTCCGGGTCGGCGAGCAGCTTGTCAGCCTCCAAGATGATTTGATGGGCCAATCTAGTTTTTCGTCGCTGATGGTGGTGTGCGGGGCCACTTGGCCCGCCGAAGCTGTAAGATTGCGCGCAATTCTGCCAAGAACCCTCTTTTTGGTGCCGGGCTATGGCGCACAAGGCGGGGCGGCCAAGGATGCACTGGCAGGACTTGTTCCTGGACCAAGCGGCCATGAAGGTGGCGTGGTCTCGTCCTCCCGCGCAATTCTCTATAGTAAAGCTGCCGCAGACGCCCAAACCCTGTCAGCCTGGCGAGCCTCCTTTCAGCAAACCTTGCAGGCCTCTATTAGCGAACTCAGGGCTGCGTCCGGAGATGTCGCAGGGACACGGTAGACGAGGCCAATCAGAGCACAGATTTCAGGATGGAATGACCACAATGCGCGACTTATTCGAGACGCCAACACCCCGGGTCTTCACCATTCCGCCAGCCGTATCGTTTCTTGACGTACTCGCTCGTACTTTAGTCGGCGCCCTGACGCACGATGAAAACCCGTTTGCGTTGTCTGATGCCATCATCGTCCTTCCAACCCGCCGGGCGGCACGTGGGCTTGCTCAAGCCTTTCTAAACTGTAGCCCACAGGCCGCCACGCTTTTGCCGCGCATCCGCACTTTGGGCGACCTTGACCCTGACGATGCAGGTCTTGGTGAGTTTGGCGACGATTTAGACCAGATCCCTGCCATAAACCCACTCGCACGGCGTCTGATTCTCGCCCGCCTCATCCAAGCCCGTGGCCTCGAGTCTGACTGGTCAAACGACCCAGTCTCCGCCCTCCTCGCTGCCGACGCACTCGCGGATTTGCTGGACTCCGCGGCGATGATGGCCAGCGGTGCAGACATGTTTGACTGGTCCAAATTGTCGACCATGGTCAGCGAGCATGAACTGGCCAAACATTGGGAACAATCCACCACGTTCCTATCCATTGTCACCGAAGCTTGGCCCGCCTATCTGGCCAGCGTCAACAAAGTTGATCCCGGCGTGCAGCAGCGGCGCAATATCGAGGCGATGGTCAATAAATGGCGCGCCGCGCCACCAGAGCAAACGATCGTGCTGACAGGCTCCACCGGTTCAATGCCCGTAACGCGCAAATTGATGCATCTGATCGCACGCCTCCCAAAGGGCATGGTCGTCCTACCCGGTCTCGATACGCATATTTCAACCGACGCGTGGATTGCAGCACGAAACGATGATCAACATCCCCAGCGTGCCTTGTCGGAAGCGATTGAAGCCATTGGTATCGAGCGCCACGACGTCCAAGTTTTGCCCGGTGTTGTAGAACCGTTTGAACTGGCGCAGCGACGCCTTGTGATCAATGAAGCCCTGACACCACAAGCATCGACCGCCGACTGGCCCTCGCGGATCGAGGAACTTGGACAGGAAAACATTATCGCTGGCCTTGAAGGCTTAACCCTAATTGAAGCGGCCAGCGAAGAAGAAGAAGCAAGTTTGATCGCCCATGAGTTGCGCGAAACACTTGAAACGCCGGATCAAACCGTTGCCCTCGTAACACCCAGCGCAGAGATCGCTCGCCGGGTTGCCGCCAAAATGCAGCGCTGGGACATTCAGGTAGACGTCTCATCTGGTCGCCCGATCAGCGATACCAGCGTGGGCAGCTTCCTGCGTCATGTGATGCAATGGAGCCAAGACCCTAGCGACCCTGTGGTCTTATGCGCATTGCTCGGTCATCCCTTGACCTCAGTTGGTCTTGCGCGCGATCAGGTTGCTGCCTGTGCGGCGGCCATCGAAATTGGCATCTTGCGGGGCCCAAGAAAAGCGCGAACCCTGCCTCAATTAATTGCCCAACTTGAAGCCCTAAAACCGGCCTATTGGCGCACCATGAAGGTTGATAGCCAGTCGGTGCAGAAGCACGATGGTATCAACTTACTCAAAAAGCTTGATCAGCACCTCACCGAAGCAGGACATCTCAGCGGCGCCTTGCCAGACTGTGCCCAAAGTATCGCTGGGTTAGCCGAAGCGCTCGCCGCCACACCAACCCAAAAGGGAGCCGAAATTGTTTGGCGCGGGGAGGCAGGCGAATCCGCCGCACGCTTCTTTGCCGCCTTGATGGAACATGGCCATCTCTTTCCGCCAATCCAGCCCCAAGCAATCGGCCGAACGCTCGATCACTTAATGGCAGACTTGGTCGTTCGCCCGCGGGGGACCCATCCGCGCATCGCCATTCTGGGGCCCCTCGAAGCACGGCTTCTGCAGTTCAACAAAGTGGTCTTGGCAGGCCTTGATGAAGGCGTCTGGCCACAACCCGCAGCGCCGGACCCATTCTTGTCTCGCCCAATGCGCCGACATTTAGGCCTGCCTTCCCCTGACACACGGATCGGCCTGTCTGCGCATGACTTCGCCCAATTTGCCGCCGCGCCGCATGTCGTATTGACGCGCTCTGCCCGCCGAAAAGATGCGCCAGCTGTCCCCTCGCGGTGGCTTTGGCGATTGAAGACCCTTGCAGCAGGAGCCTTAGGTCAATCAAACGCACTTAGGGTACTGACGGAGGGCTCGCATTGGCAGTCGCTGTTGCGGGCGCACGCGCCCAACCGTGTCTTCGAACCGACTAAAGCCATACCGAGCCCAAGGCCGCCTATTGAGGCCCGCCCACGCAGCTTTCACGCCACGCAAGTCGAGGTTTGGATCCGAGACCCCTATCGCACCTATGTTGAAAAAATCCTCAATCTACGCGCCCTTGACCCTCTAGGTGGGCCAATCAGCGCTGGTGTGCGCGGTAGTGCGATCCACAAAGGCTTTGAAGTCATCGCTGACTGGTACAATCACCCACCTTTAGACGCGCGCAAAGCCCTGCATCAGGCGTTTGACACAGCTCTGCGCGAGGCTGGCTATGATGCCACAAGTCTTGCCGTGGAGATGGCACGCTTAGAGCCGACGATTGCTTTTGCTGCCGCACTGGAGATCGAGCGCCTGCGCGCAGGCTGGTGCCCAATGGTCGAAAAGTCCGGGACCCTCACGCTCGACACACTCCAGGGCGACTTTACCGTGACCGCGCGGGCGGACCGGGTTGATGTCGGACCTGAAGGCACCGAAATCCTCGACTTCAAAAGCGGAAAGCCCCCCTCCACAAGCGAGGTCTACGCCATGTTTGGTGCACAATTACCCATCATCGCGCTCATTGCCGCAAAGGGTGGCTTTGACGACCCCGCCATCGGTTTGCCGCATGATTTACGCCACATCCATGTTGGCGGTCGGAACCCAAAAGTCGAACCTGCGGTGCACGCCAAAACCAGTGTCGAAGAGCTTGTCGAACGGGCTGAGAACACGCTGAGAAAACTCTCGACCCTCTATCATGACCCAATGCGCGCCTATTTGCCCAAGCCGCGTGTCAGCCTGATTAAGAAGGCGACCTATGATGACCCCATCGACCGGCTGGCGCGACGGGCAGAGTGGGCCAATGCCGAGGACAGCGAATGACCCGCGACATCGTTACACGCACCAGTCAAAACCAAGCGATTGCCGCAACGCCGGAACTTTCTGTCTGGGCCAGTGCAAATGCAGGGGCCGGGAAAACAAAGGTCTTGATCGACCGCATTGCCCGCCTGTTGCTGCGCGGCTCTGATCCCGCCAAGATTCTGGCCGTCACCTATACCAAGGCCGCCGCGGCCGAAATGCAAACCAGACTCTATGAACTTTTAGGGTCATGGACGATTTCACCAGATCAGGACTTAACCAGCGCCTTGCAAAAACTCGACCCCGACTTGGGCGAGATAGAAGCGAGCTTCCTAGCAAACGCCCGCGCCCTGTTTGCCAAGGCGCTGGAGACGCCCGGTGGCCTGAAAATTCAGACCATTCACGGCTTCTGCCAAACCATTCTCCAGCGCTTCCCGCTCGAAGCCGGGGTACCGCCGGGCTTTAATGTTTTGGAGGACGCGGCAGCAAAGGCCCTGCAAGCCAAGGTTTTTCAAGAAGCCTATGCCAAAGCCCCTGATGCTTTCCTCCAAGTGGCGCGCCTCACGAGCCAAGATGATCATCAGAAGCTGATCCTGGATGCTATGGCTGCAGCAGGCCCCGACCTTGCCGCCGACTCCGATTTTGAAGCGGTGGCCCAAGCCTTGGCCCGCACCCTTTCTATTGATCCGAACCGTAGCGAAGACACCTATCGCGCAGCAGCATTGCAGGCTCTCGACCCCAAAGAGCTCAGAGCCGCCGCCGCCACCCTTTCGCAGGGAAAAAAGTCAGACGTCGAAGTGGCGGAAAAGCTTCAGCGTTTAGCCAGTGTCGCAGATCTCGAGGACGCTTGGGCTGTTTGGTTGGACCTCGTACTCACGAGTGCCGGACAGCAACGTAAACGCCTTTACACCAAGAAATTTGAGACAGATTATGCAATCACCTGCTTGTTTGAAGACGACGGCGCGCTGATCGGCGGCCTGAAAGCAGCGCTAGAGAAAACACGCGCCGCCCAAACCTACCACCGCTCTTTAGCCCTTACCCAAGCCGTCTATACCTTCAAAAGTTCATGGACCAAGGCCAAGCGAGACATCGGCGCGCTGGACTTTGATGATCTCCTTGTACGGACCTCAGCCTTGTTGCGGGCAGGGGAGGGGGCAGCGGCTTGGGTGCTCTATAAGCTCGATACAGGCCTTGCGCATATTCTGATCGACGAAGCCCAAGACACCAATCCGCAGCAATGGGACCTTTTAGAGCCGCTCTTCACGGTGCTTGAGCAAGAAGCCAAAACCCAACCACGTACCCGCTTTATCGTGGGCGACGAAAAACAATCCATTTATTCGTTCCAAGGCGCAAAGCCGGAGCGATTCTTGGAAGAAAAGGCACGTTTTGAAGCGGGCGCAGCTGAAGGAGCCGACCAAAGACGCAGTCTCGCGTTCGGCCTTTCCTTTCGCTCAAGCCAGACCATCCTTAATGCTGTGGATGCGGTCTGGGCCTGCACGACCCTTGGCCACGCACCCACCATTGCGCAGACAGACGAAATCGACCCGCCGTTTGAGCGCAAATACGCCTTTCCAACCGCGCATATCGCGTATCACACGGAGTATGCAGGCGCGGTGGAGCTTTGGCCGAAGACTGTTACCGGTGAAAAAGCACCTGAATCTGACGCTTGGGACCACCCCCTCAACATCGAACGCGAGGATAGTAGCCGCAATCGTCTGGCCGAACGGATTGCCTTGGAGCTTAAGGCCCGCCTTGAGCAGGGTTTTGCCATCCCATCCAAAGAAGGCCTCCGACCCATGACACCGGGCGATGTCATGATCCTTGTGAAAAAGCGCGGGCCCTTTTTCCACCAGCTCATCAAGCGTCTGAAATACCACAAGGTCCCTGTCGCTGGGGCAGACCGGATTAAACTGGTGGAGGACCCGGCCATCCAAGACCTGATCGCGCTCGGCCGATTTGCTTTGTTGCCACAGGATGATTTCAACGTCGCCTGTGTGCTTAAGGGCGCATTTTGCGGCCTTGTCGACGACGACGCACATCTATTCCCTCTGGCTTGGGATCGCGGCAGTCACTCTTTATGGCAGCGGCTCCAACAATCTGCGGATCCTGCCCATGCGCCGGTCGCGGCGTTGCTAAAGTCTGTGCTTGGTCGTGCCGGACATATGCCGCCCTACGAATTCTACGCCTCGATCCTTGAACGGCCAGGCCTTGATGGCAAAACCGGCTGGACCTTGCTGATTGAACGTTTAGGCCATGAAGCCCGTGAACCCGTGGAAGCGTTTTTGGGCCGCGCCCTCAGCCATGGTCGGACTGAGACACCTAATCTGCATGGATTTTTAGCTGCAATCGAAAATGACGCCGCCGACGTTAAGCGCGAAATGGAGCAGGGCAGCGATGGCGTGCGCGTCATGACCATTCATGGGGCGAAGGGCTTAGAAGCCCCAGTCGTCATTCTGCCAGAAACAACATCGCCAAGGGGCGCAACAAAAACAACCTTTCACTACGACGCAGACACCCAAGCTTTTCTATGGTCACCAACCGCCAAGGAAGACCCCGAAGCCTTTGCCAATCTCCGCTCAGCCCAACTCGAAGCGGAAAAGCGCGAGGACGCACGGCTTCTTTATGTCGCAATGACGCGGGCCCGCGACCTATTGATCCTCTGTGGCTTCCATTTTGGCCAACAGAAAAAGGACAAAGCCGAGTCCAGCCAAGAGGAGCTGGACACAAGCGCAAAGGACACATGGTACGATTTGTTTGATCAAGCGCTCACCCTCATGGGTCCAGGCCAAAAGCTTGAGGGCCAAGCCGGAATCGACGACGCCTTCACCTACCAACTCTGGGGCCACTATGCCGGAGCTCTGCAAACGCAAGCGCTGAAAGGTCCGACGCCCCCACCACTGCCCGCTTGGATTGATCAAGCGCCGCCGGCAGAACAGCAGCGCGCACGCCGAATTGCGCCGTCGGCCTTGGCACCAGATGGATCGGAACCGGCAACGCTGTCACCGTTGCAACCCGATGCACGGCTGCGCTTTCTACGCGGACGCCTGATCCACGAATTGCTGCAAAGACTCCCCGATGTTCCTGCACAAACATGGGCAGATCGTGGACGAAGTCGCTTGGCGCGAGAAACAGACTTGAGCGAGGACACCCGGCATCAAATGTTGGAAGAGACGCTCGCCGTCCTGCGCCATCCCACGTTCGCGCCTCTGTTTGGCCCACAAAGCCGTGCGGAAGCGACCATCGTCGGGCGCGGGCCCGGTCTACCCGACGATATGGTTGTTAATGGCAGTGTTGACCGTTTGGTCGTCACCGAAACAGAAGTTCTCGTGCTGGATTTCAAGACCAATCGGCCACCGCCCTTAACGGTTGACGGCGTTGCCCAAGTCTATCTGAACCAGATGGCTGCCTATCGCGCCCTTCTTCAAGGCAATTGGCCGGACAAAAAAGTGCGTTGTGCTCTTCTGTGGACTGACGGACCGCGTCTCATGGAATTACCTGATCAAATTCTGGATGACGCCTTGCGCGTGATTGCCGGGCTGCCTAGTTAAGGTAATAAGTCACTTGGAGTTCACACCATGCCAACCCTAGCCATCACAGACGACAGCTTTGAATCAGACGTCCTAAAAGCGTCAGGTCCAGTTCTTGTGGACTTTTGGGCGGAATGGTGCGGGCCATGCAAGCAGATCGGCCCTGCTCTGGAAGAGATTTCCGAGGAAATGGCGGGTCAGCTTGTGGTTGCCAAGCTAAATATTGACGATAATCCGGGCACCGGCTCACGCTATGGGGTGCGCGGCATCCCAACCATGATGCTGTTCAAGGATGGTCTCGTGGTCTCGACCAAAGTCGGTGCGATGGCAAAAAGCCGTATTTCGGCTTGGATTGGCGAAAGCCTCTAAAGCCTTATTCTGGCGGCAAACAAACAACTTGAATAACTTTCAGGTCGCGCCGAACCCGATTGGCAATACGCGTGATGTCGTTCGTCTGAAGGGGTGCAATCGCCTCACCCTTCGGACTTAGGCGCGCTTCCTTCAAGGCTTGGATAACACTGTCAGAGCTTGTGGTGATAACGCGGCCTCTCCGCAAACTCTCAGCAATCGTAATTCCAATCACATTGCCGCGCGCGTCAAAAGCAGGGCCACCCGAAAGCCCACCCAAAGTGCCGCGTAGCCCTTTAGACCTTGAAACCTCTGCCCAAGCCAAGGTGTTCTCCCGCCCGCGCCAAGCTCCTTCGGTAATCATCAATTCGCGCCCAATCAGGCGGCTAACGACTTCGCCCGGCTGGCCTTGTGGAAACCCGATATGAAATCCAGTCGCGCCAAGCTGTAGGTCAGCTTCATTGAGGTCCAGCGCTAAAGGTTCTGGACCGCCCCGGGTCTTCAATATGGCCACATCGGCGCGCTTTGACACATAAACTAACGTCGCAGCTACCAGTTCTTGGTCCTGTCCATTGACCACACCCAAACGCTCGCACCCCAAGGCTACGTGGCGGGCGGTCAACCAAACTCCACCATCCCCAATGGCAAAGCCAGTCCCACTCGACCAAGGACCAGCGCGTTGCGCTTCCACCAAAGACCGATCGTCAAGCGGACTGGGGGCCGGCAATAATGGCCCCGTTTCTTCTTCCTCTATCGAGTCAGAAGGAGGTACGACGAAGGTTTCAGCTGGCTTTGAAGGCAGCCGGGGGTCAGAACGATCATTGATGCGGCCCAACAGCCAAGCCGCGCCCATGATCAAGACCAGAAGGATCAAAATCCCATCGCCGAACCGTCTCAACATCGCAAATCAGCCGTTCAAGGCCGACGCCGTTAAGAGTGCGGCCCCAATCTTGACGCCTACAAGAACCGCAGCTGAGGCCATCTCGCCATTTTCAATGCGCGTCGACAGACCTCGAACCACGAAATCGACCAAACGGAACATGACCAATTGCAAAATCAAGGCGGTCAAGCCCCAGATAATGACATCCATCAAGGCATGGGACGTCGCCAAGGTGGCAGCAATGGGAATGGCAATGCCAATTGCTGCGCCCCCTAACGAGAGTCCAGCAGCCGCATTGCCGGCGCGGACAAGCTCGATCTCGCGATGGGGCGTTATGGCCATATAAAGCCAAACCCCAAAGGCCCAGATTGCGATCGCAACGCCGCCCTGCAACAGAAAGGCGGGCAGACCGGTAACAAAGGCTTGCAACGAAGGATCCATGCTTCACTTTCCTCGCTTCCTCGGTGGAACATAACTTCCAGTGCTGACGTTTTGGCTTTAATGCGTCAAGCATCAAATGGAGGTGGACCTGCAGGCCGGCCCCACCTACCTGATCTGAATTGGAGCCATAATGACCGCCACCACGCAAAAAGTCGCCCTAATTACCGGTTCCACCAGCGGGATTGGACTTGCCATTGCAGAAGCCTTTGCAGAAGCTGGCTATGGTGTGGTCATCAATGGATTGGGCGAAGCGGATCAGATCGAAACCGTTCGGGCGAAGCTTGCCAACGACCATAAGGTCGATGTGCTTTACCATCCTGCCAATATGATGGCCCCGGACGAAATAGCGGACATGATCACAAAAACACGGGCGCACTTTGGGCGGCTGGATGTTGTCGTCAATAATGCGGGTATTCAATTTGTTGCTCCGATTGAGGATTTCCCGGCCGAAAAATGGGATCAAATCATTGGCATCAATCTCAGCTCAGCTTTTCATACCATCCGGCACGCGATTCCAGGCATGGCGGCCCAAAAATGGGGCCGGATCATCAATATCGCCTCGGCGCACGGTCTGGTCGCCAGCCCGTTTAAGTCCGCCTATGTCGCAGCCAAGCATGGCGTCGTGGGCTTAACCAAAGCGGTTGCGCTCGAGCATGCCAAAGACGGCGTCACCTGCAACGCCATCTGCCCCGGCTATGTCTTGACCGGCCTCGTCAAGGCACAAATCCCAGATCAAGCAAAATCACGTGGAATCAGTGAAGAAGAAGTCATCCAAAACGTGTTGCTAGCTGCTCAGCCAACCAAGCAATTTGTAACGGTTGAGCAAGTGGCTTCCTTCGCGCTTTATCTAGCCAGCGATTCAGCCGCGCAAATCAATGGCGCGATTCTGACGATGGATGGCGGCTGGACTGCCCAGTAAATTTACATAACTACTCGGCTTTGGGCTTCTTGCAGCGCGCGATTAGCCCGTCAAGCTGGGCGGGCTGGGGGGCTGAAACCGTGATTGTTGCACCATTGCTGGCGAAGTCCAAAGGCTGACCAGCACCAAGGCGGGCCAAAAAAGGGTCAGACGATACAGCGTCAGCCACGCCGTCGATTTCATAGCCATTGGCACTTGGTTTCCAGTCCATTGTTAGGCTTGCACTTTTCCCGCCACTGCTGACCCGCACAGGCCCAGTAGTGCCCTTCGTAGGCCCGGGCAGGCCTGAGACAGCGATCGTATAGCCACCTCCCGCTCTGCATGCGACCGAAGCCAATGCGCCTTTCTGGCCCAAGGGTGATGCGATCCGGCCCGCGTTCGGCTCCCTCCATGCCAGCGTTTCGACCTTTGCCGGTGTCGCTGGAGCGGGGGCTTTTTCCCACGCCAGTTTGCCTGCTTTTACGTCATAAAAAGCGACAGACTGAACTGGACCCTCGCCAGAGGCCACCGCCCGAGACGAAGCCGACGGGCAAAACCCGGCGAATGCCAACCCACGTGCCCGGACCTCTGGCCGAAGATTGCCGGCTTGAAGCCGCTCCGCTAACATGACGCGCGTTCCCCGGCGCAAGTCCAACACGATTACACGCGCTGAGCAGGGCTTTGGTGCCGCCTCAGCCGCCACCAAAACCGCCACCTCGGGCAATAATCCACCGGCAGGCCAAACCCCTTGAATCGACAGCTTTTGTGGGGCGCCAGCAACCATGACTTCGGCCTTGGCATCCGAACCAGCTTTCTCCGGCAACGAGTCCTCCCCGTTTGACTGGGCCGCGCGGGGGTAAATCAACACGCCATCAAGATAGGCTGCAGCACCACCATCAGCTGCCTTGATTTCAAGCAAGCCGCGTGACGTCAGAAGCTGCGAGTCTGCCAAACTCGGCAAAGCAGCACCTGCGCGCACCAAATCGGCGAAGCGCTTCCCAGCCGACAGCACCACCCCGTCACGGCGCATTTGTGTCAGAACCAAAGTGCCTGACTGCGGACCAGTTTGAAACCCAAGGACCAAAGTCTCAGGCATGCCTCTAATGGCGGCCTTACCACTGGGCCCGGGCTTGAAAACATAGCCAATTTCAGCCCCGGTTTGCAGGCTTTGAAACGACCTTGACGCGCGATAGCCTGCTTGCGATGCGCGGATTTCGAGATCATTGAGATATTGCTCAATCGATAAATTGGTCGACACCGGACCTTGCGCAGAATCTATTTCAGCCAAGATCGTTTGAGGCAATACCGACAGAAGTGCCTGGTTGGTTTGCCCTTGCGTTGGTGCCGTCACGGCCGAGCCGATACCAACCGGGGCAGCCGATCTCAAAAACGGCAGAATAATCCCACCGGCGGCAACGCCAACCCCAAAAGAAAACAAAGCAACCAGCGCCAGCATGCCAACGCCAAAACGCGGGCCATAAATCGGCTTAGAAGCAATTGTTACGGGTTCGCGATCCATCTCTTGTACCATAGGTGGATGTAGGGCGGATTTGCCCCTTTCGCCAAGTCAAATGGGGCAACCATCTTGGTTTCACTGCAGGGGAGGGGCCCGTTTCCCCTTCAAACCACAGCCAACGCAGGCTAAACACTTCCTATGATCACAGCTTTGCCCGCCGAACCGCCCATGACCCCCGCCTTGGTTGCCGAACACGGCCTATCAGAGGCGGAATATGCCGTAATTCTAGACCGGTTGGGCCGAGAACCCAATTTGACAGAGCTCGGCATCTTCTCCGTTATGTGGTCAGAGCATTGCAGCTATAAGAGCTCACGGCGGCATTTGGCTAAATTTCCCACCAAAGGCCCGCGCGTCATCCAGGGTCCAGGCGAGAATGCTGGTGTTATCGACATTGATGATGGGCAGGCCGCCGTCTTTAAGATGGAAAGCCATAACCATCCGAGCTTTATCGAACCCTATCAAGGGGCGGCGACGGGTGTGGGCGGCATCATGCGTGATGTGTTCACCATGGGTGCCCGCCCAATCGCACTGGCCAATGCGCTTCGCTTTGGCAGCCCAGACCATCCTTTAACCCGACGTTTGGTATCTGGCGTGGTGGCTGGGATTGGCGGTTATGGCAATTGCGTTGGTGTACCAACCGTCTGCGGTGAAACGAATTTCCACCCGGGCTATAATGGCAATATTCTTGTCAATGCCATGTGCGTGGGCCTCGCCGATGCGGACAAAATTTTCTATGCACGCGGTGCCAAAATCGGCAGCCCGATTGTCTATTTCGGCTCTAAGACAGGTCGCGATGGGATTCATGGGGCAACCATGGCCAGCGCTGAATTCGACGAGGCGAGCGAGGAGAAGCGCCCAACCGTGCAAGTTGGCGACCCATTTGTCGAGAAACTCTTGATTGAGGCCTGCCTTGAATTGATGGCAACCGACAGCATTGAGGCCATCCAAGACATGGGGGCAGCTGGCCTCACGTCTTCCTCGGTGGAAATGGCGGGCAAGGAATATCTTGGCATTGAGCTAGATATGAACGTGGTTCCCGTTCGCGAGACCGGCATGACGCCCTATGAAATGATGTTGTCAGAGAGCCAGGAGCGCATGCTGGCCATTCTAAAGCCGGGCCGTGAGGCCGAGGCTGAGGCCATCATGAAGAAGTGGGACATTGATTTTGCGGTGATTGGCAAAACCACGGACACAGGCCGGATGGTCTTGCACTGGAATGGTGCCATCGTGTGCGACATCCCGGTCGCTCCTCTCAGTGAAGATGCGCCTAATTATGATCGGCCTTGGGTACAGCCTGCACTGCACCCTGCTGTCACCAGCGCGATGTTGACCCCTATTGCAGACTGGCGTGAGGCAATTTTGAAGCTATTGTCCTGCCCCGATGGCGCGTCCAAGCGTTGGCTGTGGGAACAATATGACCGCCATGTGATGGCTGACAGCCTCGAAGAAAGCGCCACGCCGTCAGATGCAGCGATTGTGCGGATCCACAATACTAAGAAAGCGCTGGCGATCAGCTGTGACTGTACGCCACGTTATGTGTTGGCGGACCCGTTTGAAGGCGGGAAGCAAGTCGTCGCCGAAGCTTGGCGGAACCTGACGGCCACAGGCGCAAGCCCCATTGCCATTACCGACAATCTGAATTTCGGCAACCCGCAACGCCCTGAAATCATGGGCCAATTTGTGCGCGCAACCGATGGAATGGCCGAGGCCTGTGCCGTCCTCGACTTCCCAGTCGTGTCGGGCAATGTCAGCCTCTACAACGAGACCTCGGGCCAAGCGATCCCGCCAACCCCGGCGATTGGCGGCGTCGGCCTTCTATCAGACTACTCCAAGCGCGTTGGCTTTGGTGCGGTAGACATGGGCGACATGGTCATATTGGTCGGCCAAACCACAGACAATTTGGGCGCGACCTTGGCCCTTCGCGAAATTTGGGACCGAGAAGATGGCGCGCCGCCGCAAGTCGATCTCGCGCAGGAGCGCGTGAGCGGTGACGTTGTCCGCAGCCTCATCCAAACGGGCCACATCCGCTCCTGCCATGATTTATCCGACGGCGGTCTCCTGATTGCTGCGGCTGACATTGCTATGGCGTCCGGCACAGGCCTCGCAATCACCTTGCCCCAAGGCTTAAGCGCCGAAGCGGCCCTTTTGAGCGAGGATCAGGCCCGTTACCTGCTCATCGTAAACCCAACCCATGCTGATAGCGTATTTGAAGCCTTGGAAGCGAAAGCCATTCCCTGCGCTGCCATTGGTTCGGCCGGGGGTTGCGAATTGGCGATTCAAGACGTCTTAGCTATTGATATCGCTGATCTGAAACAGGCCCATGAAGCCTGGATGCCCGCCTTTATGGCCTAAAAGCCAAACCCCCTTACCCCGGAGACAGACATGCCCATGGCCGCTTCTGACATCAAGTCAATGATTCTGGACGCTTTTCCGGACGCGGATATTGAGATCATCGATCTTGCTGGCGACGGAGACCACTATAAGGCGATCGTGAAGAGCGCTGGCTTTGCCGGCATGAACCGGGTCAAGCAGCATCAGGCTGTCTATGCCTCGCTGAAAGGCAAGATGGGGGGCGAGCTACATGCGCTCGCCCTTGAAACCAGTTTGAAGTCCTGATCGGTTTATTTCTTGACAATCAGCAGGCTGTAATCGCCGCCGGCAGAGTCCTCCACCGTGGTGATACGAATAACCTGTTGCCCAGGGCTTGTGACGGTATAGACCAGTTTAGCGTTTGTTCCACCGCCGCTGTCGTCGTCGGAACTATAATCGTCATCGACCCGGTCAATCGGTCGTACGCCAACCATTATGTCAAAATCGTCGGCGTTGGCTGAAATCTCAAAGGTCTCGCCAACTTGGGCATTAAAGATGTAACGATCATAATACTGACTATCGTTACGCATTGGATCGTTTGATCCCAAACTCCCCTTAATGGTTTCGCCAAACCTAGCTCGCATTGGGAAGGGTGGCGTGCCAGAGGGGGGAACTTCTCGAACACCAATGGTGTAGCTTCCGGTATTCACTGGCTCACTGGCCGTGGCGCGGATCATATAAGTTCCAGTCGTTGGTGCGACAAACTTTAATTTAGCGTTTAACCCTTCGCCGCCATCGTCATCTTCAGCCATAACTTCGAACGCGCTTGCACCCAACAAACCAATTTCAACTTTTGGGTCCAAATTCGCTTCACCAGCCTTCTCCATGCTGATCACAACTTTTTGACCTGCGCGGAGCACTGCTAAATAGGTTGTGAATAGAGCATCACTGCTCAGCAAACGCGCGCCGCCTTCGCGCAATTCACCTGACACAATGCTTCCAAATTGAAGAGTCTGTGGCGGCTCTGGGCCGCGCTCCGTAATCGCTTCCTCCACAGTGAGGGTAAAGCCGCCACCTGATTTACCAATCTGCTGGGCCTCAATTACATAGGGTCGCGTCTCGCTCGGCCGGAAACGTAAAACAGCATTCTTGCCACCGCCACTATCATCATCGCTTTCAGTGGCATCTAAAGAGCCATCGGACGCGACAGCACCAATAGCGAGCTTTGGATCTAAGCTGCTGTTCTCGGTCGCATTTAACGTCACACGATACACTTGGCCTTGGTTCATGGTCACGACATAGCGCTTGGCTGAAATCTCTTCGCCATCCGCCTCATAGCGCGGGGTCGAGGCATCAATCACACCGCTTACAGACTTTCCAAGGACGATAGGAACAGGGGCCGGCAACGGTGCCAAACGCTGTCGGAGGCCAGTGCTCAGGGTATAGTTTCCCATTTGCATGGACCCAACTGAAGTGGTCCTCACTTGGTAAAGGCCTGCCCTTGGTACCACAAAACGGATACGCGCATTGGTTCCAGGCCCCCCATCATCATCTTCAGCTACCTTCGCCCCGGCGGGAGTCAGTAACTCTAATTTCGGGTCGAAATCATCTGAAGACAGATCAAGCTGAATTTCTTGATTGGCCGCCAACCGCACTGCGTAGGCGTCCACGAGCGTTCCTTCATCTGTTACAGGATCGTTTGCCCCTAAAGTTTCTGAGACACTCTGCCCAAACGGCAGTGGTCGGGCAGCAAGTCGCGGTGGAACTGAAGAACTCGCCACGATCGTGTAAGCGCCCCGGTCCCCCTTATTCATGGTATTGGCCCGCACTTTCAGGACGCCTGACTCAGGAACAAGCTTACGAACAATCGCCGGCCGGTCTTTTTCGCCAATGCCAGTTGCACAGCCTTGGCACTCTTCACTGATCTCCTCGCCAATAATGACAACAGGCTCGAAAGTTTTGCTTGTCATCGTTATTGTGACCATTTGACCTTTAGCTGCCTGAACTTGAAACATTTCATAGCTGCTATCATCACCCTCAAGCACAGGGTCTTCCGGTCCCATAGAGCTCTGAACAGATTGGCCAAGGGTCAAAAGACGTGGACTGGGCTGGGCAATGGCAGTGCCTGCTACCGCAAAAACGAAAAGAGAAACAGAACCTAACCAAAGTTGACGCATCATAACGCAGCCACCGAAATGGCCCCTGAGACGGGCGCGACTTCTGGTCAAAGTGCACCACGTCCAAAGGAAAAAAGCAGACCAGAAACGTCAGCTATAATAAGCAATCCGCCTTGCTAGCAATGGCTATCGCCAAACAGGCGCAATTTCTCCTTGGACTTGACCAGACTGCCCGCCATCCCTAGCTGAAGGGCAGACAAAGAGTTTTCTCAAACCCATCTGGTCAAACAATGATTGACGCAGCGGTTCATGTGCTCCATCGAAGGCCGAAACCTTCGTCAACACGTTCTGGACCCCTGCAAGGAGCACAACACATGAGCGACGCACAAGCCTTTATCGATAATCTGGTCAAAACCAATGATGTGGTTCTGTTCATGAAGGGTACATCGCGCATGCCAATGTGCGGCTTCTCCGGGACCGTGGTCAAGATTTTGGACCATGTTGGTGTGGACTATCAAGATGTGAACGTCTTGGCCAACGAAGACGTCCGCCAAGGCATCAAGGACTATTCCAACTGGCCCACCATCCCACAGCTCTATGTCAAGGGTGAGTTCATCGGTGGCTGCGACATCATTCGGGAAATGTTTGAAACCGGCGAATTGAAGCAGGTTCTCAGCGAAGCAGGTGTCCCGCTTCAAGCTTGATCAACCGATCTTCCAGATACAAAAAAGCCCGCTCAGCTAATGTTGAGCGGGCTTTTCTGTGTTTGATTTCTGGTCGGAATTACGAAGCGTAATATTCCACAACCATGTTTGGTTCCATTTTGACTGGATAAGGTACGTCAGCCAATTCTGGCACGCGCAAGAAGGTGGCCTTCATCGCGCCGACATCCATTTCCACATAGTCAGGGAAGTCGCGCTCGGCCGAGTCCAAGGCTTCCAAGACAAGCGCCATGGTGCGGGACTTTTCACGAACTTGCACAACGTCGCCAACGCGCAAACGGTACGAAGGAATGTTGACCTTCTTGCCGTTGACCGTGATGTGGCCGTGGTTCACAAATTGGCGTGACGCAAATACGGTTGGCACGAATTTCGCGCGGTAGACCATGGCATCAAGACGGCACTCCAACAGGCCGATCAGGTTTTCAGCGGTGTTGCCCTTGCGGCGCGCGGCTTCTTCATAGAGACCAGCGAACTGCTTTTCGGTGATGTTGCCATAATAGCCCTTCAGCTTTTGCTTGGCGCGCAGCTGAGCACCGAATGCCGAAACCTTGGCTGGACGGGCGGTCGGGCCGTGCTGACCTGGCTTGTAGGTCCGCTTGTTGACTGGGCTTTTTGGACGGCCCCACAGGTTTTCACTGAGGCGACGGTCGATTTTATACTTCGCAGCAATGCGCTTTGACATGTTTAGTCCATTTACGTTTGTGAAGGCAGTGCCAACCCAGCAGGAAGGCGCGCTTAAACGGGATTGGTGCCTCAGAGTCAAGGATTGAGGGCAGTTTAAGCCCGACTTCACCAGCATCCTCCGCAGACTTGACATATAGTTTATCATTAAACTATATTGGTTGAACGTTAAACCAAAAGGGGCTGTCATGCCAAACCGTCGTACCATCCTCCAACTTCTCGCTTTGGGCTCCCTAGCCGCCGTGCCAGCGGTCAGCGCCGCAAACCGCTCCGATACAGATCCTGCGGCCGCTTGGCGCAATCCCGGCGCTGGCCAAAAGGACCCCCGCCTTTACAGTCTCGCCCATGCCATTCTCGCCCCCAATCCACATAACCGCCAACCTTGGCTGGTGAGCCTAGAGGGTGAGGACAGCATCATCCTTTATTTCGACACCACCCGCCGCTTGCCGGCCACGGACCCATATGACCGTCAGCTGGCTATTGGGTGCGGCGCATTCCTTGAGATTTTGTCGATTGCGGCGCGAGAAATCGGCTATGAGGCCCAGATAAGCCTTTTCCCAGCGGGCGAGCCTCAGCCACTCTTGAATGACAAGCCATTGGCCCATATCCGCTTAGTGAAGGGCGGGACAAGGGACCCGCTCTATAGCTTCATCACGCAGAGACGCTCCAACAAGGAGACCTATGACACCAAAAAGCGGGTCAGCGCTGAAAGCCTACAAGCGCTTTTGACGGCAGAGCCCACAGAGACCTTGACATTATCGGGCACGCTGTCGGGGGCCGCCCAATGTGAAGCCTTGCGACAACTCAGCATCCAAGCTTATCGGCAAGAAATTCAAACACCCATCGCGCTTAAGGAAAGCATTGACCTGATGAGGATCGGTAAAGCTGAAATCGCAAAATACCGCGATGGCATTGACCTCGATTTTCCAGGCATTGGTGCCATGCAAGCTATGGGTCTGCTCACGCGGGAAAAAATGATGACGCCTGGAACCAAAGCCTATCAACAAGGCCTAGAGCAATATGATCCCTTGGCGAAATCCGCCTCTGGCTATGTCTGGATCATCAGTAATTCAAAGGATCGGTTCGCAGAACTCGCAGTTGGTCGCGCCTATGCCCGCCTAAATCTTCGGGCAACCGCCCTTGGGATCGCCATGCACCCAATGAGCCAAGCACTGCAGGAATATGCAGAGATGAGCGCGATTAAGGCCGACACGGAAAAGGCAGTGGGTTTAGCACCTGATGCGCGCCTACAGATGCTTGCCCGAATAGGGTATGCTAGCCTAGTCCCAGCGTCACCAAGACGAGGCCTTCAAGAGCATTTTCCTACATGACTGCAGAGCGTCCCAATCCAGACTTTACAACGATCGCTTTTACTTTCTTCAATGAAATCGCGATCATTGACCAATTGGGACGCAACCGGTTTGAGCGTGTCTTGCCAGATGGCCTTTCGATCGCAGGCTTTAGTTTGCTCAATCACTTCGTTCGCTTGGACAAAAATCAAGACACGCCCAGCCATTTAGCAAAAGCGTTCCAAGTCACCAAAGGGGCGATGACCAATACAATCCATCGCCTCGACGCTTTAGGCTTGGTCACCATCATCGCCGACCCTAGCGATGGACGCGGCAAACTTGTCTCGATCACCCAAGCGGGCAGGGCAGCGCGCGAAGATGCAATTGCCCGCTTAGCACCGTCTTTGCAGCAATTGGCAGGATTGATCGACGCTAAAGAGCTTGCCGACCTTGTCCCGACCCTGATGAAGTTGCGCGCCATTCTTGATGCCAACCGAGACCCTGACCCACAGTCGTGACTCCCGTCGCTAATAGCGCTATCAGACGACGCCTGCCAAAGCACCTCACCTGCTAGCCTCCTCCTAAGACCTGCCGTCAGAAAACTAACCCATGTTACAAATCACAGACCTAACCTATCGCCTCGCGCGGCGCGTGCTGTTTGATGGGGCCAATGCTGTCATATCTGACGGCTGGAAAGTGGGCTTGGTTGGCAAGAATGGCTCTGGCAAATCCACACTTTTGCGGCTCATTCAAGACGAAGCGCTGAAAGGTGATGGCAGTGTTCGTCTCAAGCGCGGCGCGCGCATGGGCTTTGTTGCCCAAGAAATCGCCGCCACCCCTGACCCGATGCTCGACGTGGTGCTGGCGGCGGATACCGAACGGGCCAGCTTGATGGCCGAGGCCGAGACCGCGACCGACCCCGATCGGATTGGCGAGATCCACACGCGTTTGGCCGACATTGACGCTTATTCGGCAGAGGCGCGCGCCAGTGAAATCCTTGTCGGCCTTGGCTTTAAGCAAGAGGAACTGATGAATCCGGCTGGGTCCTTCTCCGGCGGTTGGCGGATGCGGGCGGCGCTGGCCGGGGTGCTGTTTTCGATGCCAGACCTGTTGGTGCTCGACGAGCCGACCAATTATCTCGACCTTGAGGGCGCCGCATGGCTCGAAGCCTTTTTGCGCAAATATCCCAATACCGTCTTGGTGGTCAGCCACGACCGGGAAATGCTCAATCAAGCAAGATGCGGCACGCGCCCACCTGCAAGCCTTTGTCGACCGCTTCCGCGCCACCGCCTCCAAAGCGCGTCAGGCACAAAGCCGGATCAAGATGCTGGAAAAGATGCAAGAGATCTCTGTGCCGATTGCAGACCGGGCTATGCCTTTTCACTTTGATGAACCAAGTGAATTGGCTTCACCTTTGATCCAACTGGATGAGGCCGACCTCGGCTACATTGATGGAAAACCCGTTCTAAGACAGGTGGACTTTCGACTCGATCACGACGACCGGATCGTCATCATTGGCCCGAATGGCCAAGGCAAGACGACTTTGGTCAAGTCCATTGGTGCGCGCCTTGAATTGTTGAATGGCAAACGGCGTGCCTCCAAGGCGGTCAAAATCGGCTATTTCAGCCAAGATCAATTGGACGAATTGCGCGCAGGCGAAACCGTGTTGCAGCACGTCCGTGACCTAGAGCCCGAATGGCCACCCTCGCGCCACCGCTCCTTGGCTGCTCGGATGGGGTTTGGTCAAGAAAAGATCGATACCCACGTCGAAAAGCTCTCGGGTGGAGAGAAAGTGCGTCTGCTTCTGGGCCTAATGGCTTATGCCAAGCCGCACGTCTTGATCTTAGACGAGCCGACAAGCCATTTGGATATCGATAGTCGGGAGGCCCTGATCCATGCCTTGAACGATTATTCCGGCGCGGTTCTGTTGATCACCCACGATGTCTATTTGGCAGAAGCCTGTGCCGACCGGCTGTGGTTGGTCCATAATGGCCATGCCCGCGCCTATGACGGTGACTTGACCGACTATCGTGGCTTGGTCCTCAGCGCGGATCGTCCAGATGCCGGTGGCGCAGGCAAGAACGCGCCTAAGGCCCTAGCGAAGGGCGAAGTCGGCGGCGGCAAAAAGGGGCCATCGCTTTCCACCTTGCGCTTCCGCTTAGCTGACGCAGAAAAGGCTGTCACCAAAGAGCAGCACGCACTCGACACCATCGATGCCCGTCTTGCGTCACCCAGCCTTTATACCGAAGGGGCCAAGGCACTCGCGGACCTGACAAAAAAGCGCGAATGGCATGCGCAAGCCCTCGCCAAAGCCGAAGCGGCTTGGATTGAGCTGAGTGAGGCGATTGAAGCAGCCTCCTGAGATCCCAAACAAAAAAAGGCGGCCCCAAGGGACCGCCTTTTGATTGGTTTTACAGAAGCTTAGCTTAGTCGCTGAAGCCACGGCCGTCAGTACGCTCAGCGATCCGGGCCGACTTACCGCGACGATCGCGCAGATAGTACAACTTAGCGCGACGCACTTTACCTTTGCGCACAACCGTAACCGATTCCACATTCGGCGAGTACAGTGGGAAAACGCGCTCTACGCCTTCACCGAAGGAGATTTTGCGAACCGTGAAGTTAGCGTTGATGCCACCGCCAGAGCGGGCAATACAAACGCCTTCATAGGCCTGAACGCGCTCGCGCTCGCCTTCTTTGATCTTCACGTTCACGCGCAGGGTGTCACCT
>VYLK01000050.1_pt1 | contig 45790 bp, 39 predicted proteins | sample 5114321 | NCBI WGS metagenome assembly VYLK01 (sample SAMN12291792, study PRJNA351875) | freshwater metagenome | isolation source: freshwater lake | place: USA: Michigan, MSU2 Lake | collected 2011-08-16
TGTTCGACTACCAGGCCGCATTCCAGACCGCTGTGGAGCAGGTCAAGGGCGAGGGGCGCTATCGCGTCTTTGCCGACCTGAAGCGCGTGCGCGGCCAGTTCCCCAAGGCGAAGCGCCGTCGCGAGGACGGGACGGAGCAGGACGTGGTGGTCTGGTGCTCGAACGACTATCTCGGCATGGGCCAGCACCCGGCGGTGCTGGAGGCCATGCAGACCGAGATCGACACGGTCGGTGCCGGCGCCGGCGGCACGCGCAACATCTCGGGCACGACCCGCTCGGCGGTCGATCTGGAGGCCGAGCTGGCCAGCTGGCACCAGAAGGAAGCGGCGCTGCTGTTCACCTCGGGCTATGTGGCCAATGAGGCGACGCTGACCACGCTGCAGAAGATCCTGCCGGGGCTGATCATCTTCTCCGACAGCCTGAACCACGCCTCGATGATCGCGGGCATTCGCAACGGTGGCTGCGAGCGGCATATCTTCGCCCATAACGACCTTGAGCATCTCGAGGCCCTGCTGGCCGCGGCCCCGGCCGATGCGCCCAAGCTGATCGCCTTCGAGAGCGTCTATTCGATGGACGGCGACATCGCCGACCTGGCCGGGACCATCGCCCTGGCCAGGAGATACAATGCCCTGACCTATCTGGACGAGGTCCATGCGGTCGGCCTGTATGGCGCGACCGGCGCGGGCGTGGCCGAGCGCGACGGGGTGCTGGACGGGATCGACATCGTCGAATGCACCCTCGGCAAGGCCATCGGCGTCATGGGCGGCTATATCGCCGCCGATGCGGTGATCATCGATGCGGTGCGCAGCTGGGCCTCGGGCTTCATCTTCACCACCAGCCTGCCGCCGGCCCTGACCGCCGGGGCCCTGGCCTCGGTGCGCCACCTGAAGGCCCATCCGGAGCTGCGCGACGCCCACCAGGAGCGTGCCGCCACCCTCAAGGCCCGGTTCAAGGCCGCCGGCATTCCGGTGATGGATTCGGTCAGCCACATCGTGCCGGTGTTCGTCGGCAATCCCGTCCATGCCAAGATGATCTCGGACATGCTGCTGGAAGAGCACGGCGTCTATGTCCAGCCGATCAACTATCCGACCGTGCCCAAGGGCACCGAACGGCTGCGCTTCACCCCGTCTCCCAACCACACCGACGCCATGATGGACGACCTCGTCCGCGCCATGGACGCCCTGTGGACTCACTGCAATGTGGCGCGAAACCGTTCGATCCGGAACGGCGACAGATCTACCGCCGGGTCGCGCCCCTCCGCCAGCGACGCCGTCAGCTCGGCGGTGATCGCTGACAGGGTCAGGCCGAGGTGCTGGTGGCCGAAGGCGTAGAGGATGCGCGGATCACGCTCCAGCCGGCCGATGGCGGGCAGATAGTCAGGCAGGGTCGGCCGCGGCCCGACCCAGCGATCCGGTTGGCCTGAGAAAGCAATGCCAAGAGCGGACAGGTTCCGCTCCAGCGCGCGCCATTTTCGCGGGTCGCCGGGCGCATCCGGCGATCCGAACTCGACGAAGCTGGAAGCGCGTAGACCGCTGGTAAAACGCGACACGACCATCGAATGCTCCTCGAACACCGTCGGCGGCAGGGTCTGGTTCCAACCGTGGTCGGCGCTCTGTACCGAATAGCCGCGCTCTCCGATCACCGGAGCCGTAACACCCAGCCCGCGCATCAACCGGCCCGCCCAGGCACCGGCCGCGACCAGCGCGCCCTCGGCCTCGCGCGTGCCACCGCTGTCGAGATGGGCGATCACGCGATCACGGCTGGACAGACGGGCGACCCGGGCGTGGACCACCTCCCCTCCATGCGCTGCGAAGGCTGCCATCAAGACGTCGCGAGCGGCCTGGGGCTCACTGACCTGGGCCGTGCCTGAAAAGCGGATGCCCGCGACCGGCGCGTTCTTCATCACGGTCGCATAGGGGGCCAGATCTTCCGGGCTCATCGGGCTGAAGACGGCGCTGCCGGTTGGTGACCGCTGCCATGTCCGAAGACCCCGCTCGGCCGCCTGATCCGACATCCAGACCACGGCGTGGCCGTCAGGTCCGACGACACCGGGCGCGCCGGAAAACTCTGCCAGCCGTCGCCAGGCCGGCAGGGCATGGGCGAGAATGGCGGTCAGCGCCGCCTGCCCTCGCAGGTGTCGCGCCGGGTCCGAGGCCGCGATGAAACGCAGCGCCCATGGTCCCCAAAGGCCGGCGTCACGCCAGCGGAAATCCAGCGCACCCCCGAGGCCGAACAGCCGGCCGGGAAAGGTTCGCAGGCTCTCGCGCGAGGCCAGGGGCGAGACCTGCTCGGCGGCGATATGGCCGATGTTGCCGAAGGAGGCCGCGCGTCGCGGATCGCCCGGATCGATCAGGGTCACAGCAAAGCCTGCCGCCTGCAGCCGCAGCGCCGAGGCGGCACCGACGAGGCCACCGCCGATAACGAGATAGGATTTCGGCTGCATCGGACTGCGGTTGCCTCGACCTCAGGATCGTATACGATAATGACACAAGTCACTGAAAGCGAGGACCCGATGTCGATTTCCTGGGAGGGCGTGATCCCCGCCGCCACAACTCAGTTCGCAGCGGATTTCTCGATTGATTTCGACTCCACCGCTACCGTGCAGGATGGGCTGATCCGCGACGGTGTGCACGGCCTGATCGTCATGGGCACAGTGGGTGAAAACAACTCGCTCGACGCTGACGAGAAACGCGCCATGCTTGCCGCGACCGTAAAGACCGTGGCCGGGCGCGTACCCGTGATCGCGGGGGTAGCCGAACTGGACACCCGACGTGCCGCCGCCTTCGCCCGCGACGCCGAGGCCATAGGTGCCGACGGCCTGATGGTCCTCCCGGCCATGGTCTATGTACCGACCCAGGCCGAGCTGGCCGCACATTTCCGCACGGTGGCCGAGTCCACCGGCCTGCCGATCATGCTGTACAACAACCCGCCTGCCTATCGCGTCAGCATCGGCTTTGAGGCCCTGCACGCCCTTTCGGACCTGCCCAATGTGGTCGCCCTCAAGGAGAGCGCGCCCGATACGCGCCGGTTCACGGACCTGCTGAACGAGTTCGGTGACCGCTATGTCCTGTTCGCCGGTCTGGATGATGTAGCGCTGGAAGGCCTGATGCTGGGGGCCCGGGGCTGGGTCTCCGGCCTGACCAATGCCTTTCCGAAGGAGTCGCTGGCCCTGTGGGACGCCTTCAGGCGCGGCGACATGCAGACCGCCCTGACCATCTATCGCTGGTTCATGCCCCTGCTGCATCTCGACGCCGACCATGACCTGGTCCAGTCGATCAAGATCGCCGAACAGGTCATGGGACGCGGCCACGAACGCGTCCGCCCCCCGCGGCATCCGCTCGTCGGTGCCCGCCGCGCCGAGGTGATCGCCATGGTCGAAAAGGCTGCAGCCACCCGCCCGGTCCTCTAGCATGGCCCGGCACGTCTTCCGCTGCATCGACGGCCACACCGCCGGCAATCCCGTGCGGCTGGTGATCGACGGCGCGCCGGTCCTTACCGGCGACAGCATGAGCGCGCGGCGGCAGGACTTCATGGCGCGCTACGACTGGATTCGGACGGGCCTGTGTTTCGAGCCGCGCGGCCACGACATGATGAGCGGCGGCTTCCTCTATCCGCCCACGACCCCGGAGGCCGATGTCGGCATCCTGTTCATCGAGACCAGCGGCTGCCTGCCGATGTGCGGCCACGGGACCATCGGCATCATCACCTTTGCGCTGGAGCACGGCCTGATCACCCCGCGCACACCGGGCAAGGTCATCGCCGAAGTCCCCGCCGGTGTGATCGAACTCGACTATGTTCAGGACGGAGCCCGCGTCCGGTCCGTGTGCATCCGGAACGTGGCCTCATGGCTCGACAAACGGGGCATCGAGATCGACGTCCCCGACTTCGGCCCACTGTCGATCGATGTGGCCTATGGCGGCAATTTCTACGCCATCATCGAGCCGCAGGGTCCCTATTCCGGGCTAGACGCCATCGGGGCTAACCGCATCCTCCAGCTTTCCCCCGTGATCCGCTCGCTCCTGCGCGAAGCCTTCACCCCGGTGCATCCAATCGATCCAACCATTCGCGGCGTCTCCCACCTGCTCTGGGCCGACTTACCGAAGGGCGAAGGGGCCGACGGACGCAATGCCGTCTTCTATGGCGACAAGGCCATCGACCGCAGTCCCTGCGGCACCGGCACCTCGGCGCGACTGGCACACCTGCATGCCACGGGACGCCTCCCGGTCGGCCAGGCCTTTGTCCACGAGAGCTATATCGGCAGCCGGTTCACCGGCCGCGTTGAAGCCGAGACAGAGGTCGGCGGTCGACCGGCGATCATTCCCTCGGTGGAGGGCTCGGCCATCGCCACCGGCCTGAACGAGATCTGGATCGACGATGAGGACGTCTTCGCGCACGGTTTCCAGGTCGTCTGAAGATGGCGCCGAGGCCCCCGCGTCTGCTGCCGGATCAAATCCTTGCCGAGGCGCGGGAGCGGATCCTGTCCGGTCGCCTGGCAGCCGATGCGCCGATCCGTCAGGACGCCCTGGCGCTGGAACTGGGGGTCAGCAAGATCCCGCTGCGCGAGGCCCTGGCGCGGCTGGAGAGTGAGGGGCTGGTCGTCTCCCATCCCAATCGCGGCTATATCGTCCGGCCGCTATCGCGCACCGACGCGGAAGACGTCTTCGACCTGCGGCTGCGCATCGAGCCGAACGCCTGCGTTCTCGGTGCTGTCGGGGCGGATCAGGCTGCGCAGGACGCCGCTCGCGCCGCCTTCGCTGCGCTCGAAGCCACCCTGCGCGACGGGCTTGCCGATGTCGGTCGGCGCAACCGCGAATTCCATCTGGCGCTGGTTCGCCCCTCGGGACGTGACGTCACCATCGAGACCGTCGACCGGCTGCTGGCCTTGTCGGAACGCTATGTGCGGGTGCATCTCGGCGAGCACCGCCGCCTCGACCGCGCCAGCCACGAGCACGGCGTCCTGCTCCAGGCCTGGCTGGAGCGCCGGACCGATACGGTACGTCGCGAGGCCCGCGCCCACATCCGCGCGACCCTGTCCGACCTGCGCGCCCAGCTGCCGGAAACCTAGCGCTCCGGCCAAGCCGGGACATCGGCGAACGGATCGTCGAGACTGTGCTGGGGTCGGGTGAACCATTCCGGCCCGGCATCGGTCATGTGGAAATGATCCTCCAGCCGCACACCGAACCGGCCCGGCACGACGATCATCGGCTCATTGGAGAAGCACATGCCGGTCGCCAGCGGCGTGGTGTCGCCCTTCACCAGATAAGGCCCCTCGTGGATGTCCAGACCGATGCCGTGGCCCGTCCGGTGCGGCAGTCCGGGCAGGCTGTAGCCCGGGCCGAAGCTATCCACCTCCAGCGACCGTCGGGCCGCCGCATCGACGGCCTCGCAGGCAACCCCGGGGCGGGCCGCCTCGAAAGCCGCGGCCTGGGCCCGCTTTTCGGCTTCCCAGACCCGGCGGACCTCGGGCGTCGCCTCCCCGAACACATAGGTGCGGGTGATATCGGAGCTGTAGCCGTCGATCCGCGTGCCGGTGTCGATCAGCACCACGTCGCCATGGGCCAACGCCCGGTCGCCCTCTCCGCCATGCGGCAAGGAGGTGTCCTCGGCGAAGGAGACAATGCAGAAGGAATTGCCTGACCCGCCCAGCGCCCGGTGCTGGTCATCGATGAAGCGGACGACCTCGGAGGCCCGCTGACCGGCATGAAGCTGCAGATGGGCGCGGCGATGGACCTCAAGGGTGATGGCCTTGGCGTGGCGCATCTGGGCGAGCTCGGCCGGGGATTTGCGGCTTCGCAGCGGGTGGATCAGCGGGCCGGCGTCGGCCAGGCGCGCATCGTCTATCTCGGCCCGCAGGCTGCGGTACATGGCCAGTGCCATCCGCTCGTCGATCGCCATCCGTCCGGTGGGGCCGATCCTTTCGGCGACCAGACGCCAGGGGCTCTCGTCTTCCTCCCAGGTCAGGATCTCTCCGGGAAGACTGATCAGCCCCTCGACCTTCTCCAGCTCGAACTGCGGTGTGATGTAGTCGAGGCCACCTGAGGCATGGACCAGGGCCCCCACGAGGCGTTCAGACGCGCACCAGTCCAGCCCGGTGAAATAGCGCAGGCTGGAGGTTGAACCGAGCAGCACAGTCTCGACACCGGCCGCCTCCATCCCCTGCCTCAGCCCGGCCAGACGCCCCAGTCGCTCGGCCACGCCGATCGGAGCCGGTACCTTTGCTGACATGCTGACCATGGCCTGCTCCCGTCGCCGTCGGATTGAGTATCGTATACGATCGTGCTCAGTTGAACGCCGAACGACAAGGGGAAAGATCTTGGTCCTGACAATTCTTCTGACGGCTCTGGCCTTGCTCGCGACGACCTTCGTCGTGGTTCTCGTCCGGGCGGCGATCAAACGCAGGACCGACGCACCCGGACCGGAAGCGGTCATCCTCGGGGCCGTCGTCAATTTCTTCGACACCCTCGGCATCGGTTCCTTCGCCCCGACCACCGCCTGGCTGCGGTTCCGCAAGATGACGCCCGACAGCTTCATTCCGGCGACCCTGAACGTTGGCCACGCCCTGCCGACAATGGTTCAGTCGGCGGTCTTTCTTGTGCTGCTGGGCGTGCACGTCGACCCGATGCTGCTGGTCTTGTGCATCGTCGCTGCGGTGTCCGGTGCGGTCGTGGGTGCGCCTCTGATGGTGCGGGCTCCGGTGCGGGTGGTTCAGGGTATCGTCGGCATGGCCCTGCTGATCGCAGCGGCCCTCTATGCCATGAGCAATCTGGACCTGATGCCGATCGGCGGAACCGCCAAGGCGCTGGAACCACGCCTGATGTGGATCGCCGTGGCCGGCCATTTCATCATGGGCATGCTGATGTCATTCGGGATTGGTCTCTATGCACCGGCCCTGATCCTGCTCAGCCTTCTGGGCCTCGACCCGCGCCTGGCCTTTCCGATCATGGCCAGCGCCTGCGCCTTCCTGATGCCGACCACCGGGTTCCGCTACATCCATGCCGAACGCATCGACCTGCGGATTGTCATCGGCATGGCCCTCGGCGGCATTCCGGCGGTTCTGGTCGCCGCCTTCCTGGTCAAGGAAATGCCGATCGAGCCGTTGCGCTGGGCTGTCGTGGTCGTGGTCCTCTACGCCGCCGCCCTGTTGCTGCGGGCCGCAAGCAAACGGGATGCGCTGACGACCTAGGGTCGCGCGCAGACGGATTCGCCGGGAGCAGCGGCGGACTTTGGCTCCAAGGGAACCGCAGGTGTCCAACCTCGGAATGACCCAGCCCCCGGGACGGCACCATCAACGTCTGTGGACTATCGCCGGATTTTATTTCAAGCTTAAAACATGTCGTCAGATTGCACTGTCAGAAGCATCGCCATCGCCGGCGCCGGGCCGGGTGGCCTGTATCTCGCCATCTCCCTGAAGCTGCGTGATCCGTCACTGGACGTCGTGGTCCATGAGCGCAACAGGCCGGACGACACCTTCGGCTGGGGCGTGGTCTTCTCGGACCAGACCCTCGCAAATCTCAAGGCCAATGATCCGGAAACCGCCGCCATAATCGAGGCGGCCTTCGTCCATTGGGACGACATCGACGTCCACATCCATGGCCGTACGATCCGTTCGGGCGGGCATGGTTTCGCAGGCATCGGCCGGCAGCGGCTGCTGACCATCCTTCAGGATCGCGCCCGGTCGCTCGGGGTCGAGCTGAGGTTTGAGGACGAGGTCGCCGACATCCGCGCCCTGCCCGCTGATGTCATCGTCGCCGCCGACGGCCTCAACAGTCGCGTCCGCAACCAGAACCCCGAGGTTTTCGGCGTCGATATCGATGTCCGGACCAACAAATACATCTGGCTGGGCACGAAACAGTCCTTCGACGCCTTCACCTTCGCCTTTGTCGAGACACCGCACGGCTGGATCTGGGCCCACGCCTACCAGTTCGAGCCGGGTGCCTCGACCTTCATCGTCGAATGTTCGGAGGCGACCTGGCGGAGCCTCGGCTTTGACGCCATGGACCAAGACCAGACCTGCCGCACAGCCGAAGACCTGTTCGCCGACTGGCTGGGCGGTCATGCCCTGATGAGCAATGCCAGACACCTGCGCGGCTCGGCCTGGCTGAATTTCCCGCGCGTGGCCTGTTCGAACTGGCGCGACGGCAAGGTAGTCCTGCTGGGAGACGCCGCCCACACCGCCCATTTCTCCATCGGCTCCGGCACCAAACTGGCCTTCGAGGACGCCATCCGCCTGGCCGAGACCCTGACCGAAGCCGACGATCTCGACGCGGGCCTGGCGGCCTATGAGTCCGAGCGCCGGGTCGAGGTGCTCAAGCTGCAGAGCGCGGCCCGTAACTCCACCGAATGGTTCGAGACCATCGACCGCTATGTCGGCCTCGATCCGCTGCAGTTTACCTACAGCCTGCTCACGCGCAGCCAGCGTGTCAGCCATGAGAACCTCCGTCTGCGGGACCGTGACTTCCTGACCGGCGTCGAGCGCTGGTTCGCTGAGCAGGCCGGCGCTCCGTCCGCAGACAATCCGCCTCCCCCCATGTTCGCACCGCTGAAGCTGCGCGGCCTGACCCTCCCCAATCGCGTCGTCGTCTCGCCCATGTGCATGTACTCAGCCGAGGACGGCCTGGTCAGCGACTTCCACCTGGTACACCTCGGCAGCCGGGCACTCGGCGGTGCCGGACTGGTCTTCACCGAGATGACCGACGTATCGGCCGACGCCCGCATCACCCCGGGCTGCGCGGGCCTGTACCGACCCGAACACCGCGATGCCTGGAAGCGGATCGTCGACTTCGTGCACGGTCAGGGGTCCCGCATCGCGATCCAGCTGGCCCATGCCGGCCGCAGGGGATCGGTCGAACGGCCCTGGGGGTCGCGCGCTGATCAACCGCTGGAGGACGGATGGCCACTGATCGCGCCCTCCCCCGTTCCGTGGACGGACAAGGACCAGACACCGCGCGAAATGAACCGGGCCGACATGGACCGGGTGCGCGACGCCTTCGTCCAGGCGACGCGCTGGGCCGCCGAGGCCGGCTTCGACATGGTCGAACTGCACTGCGCCCACGGCTATCTTCTGTCGTCCTTCCTGACGCCGGTCTCCAACCACCGTACGGACGGTTACGGCGGCCCGGTCGGGAACCGGCTCCGTTTCCCGCTGGAGGTCTTCGCCGCCATGCGCGCCGTCTGGCCGCAGGACCGGCCGATGTCCGTGCGACTGTCCGCGACCGACTGGGTCGATGACGGTCTGACGCCCGAGGACTCCGTCGTCATCGCCCGGGCCTTTGCCGACGCCGGCTGCGACCTGATCGACGTCTCGGCCGGATCGACCACGCCCGACGCGCAACCCGTCTATGGCAGGATGTTCCAGACCCCGTTCAGCGACCGCATCCGCAACGAGGCGGGCGTGGCGACCATGGCCGTCGGCAACATCTATGAGACCGACCACGTCAACAGCATCCTCGCCGCCGGCCGCGCCGACCTGTGCGCCCTCGCCCGGCCGCATCTGGCCGACCCCAACTGGAGCCTGCGCGCCGCCGCCGAGCTCGGCTGGCGCGGTCAGATGCCGCCCGTCCAGTATCTCGCCGGTTTCGGCCAGCTGGCCCGTAACCTCGAAAAGCAGCAGGCGGGGCCGGTATGAGCCTGACCGGACATCATGCCGTGGTGACGGGTGCCGGTTCCGGCATCGGCCGGGCCACGGCAGAGCGCCTCGCCGAGGCGGGCTGTCAGGTCACCCTGATCGGTCGCCACGTCTCTCGCCTGGGCGAGACCGCTGATCGCATCGGTGAGCTCGCTTTCGCCGCCCCCGCCGACGTCACCGACCCCGATATGCTGGCCGCCGCGATCGAGGTCGGGCGCGACCGGTTCGGGCCGGTCGACATCCTCGTCAACAATGCCGGTGCCGCAAGCTCCGCTCCCTTTCTTAAGACCGACGCCGACGCCCTACGCGCCATGCTGGCGCTCAATCTGGAAGCTCCGGCCGAGGCTGCGCGCCTGGTCCTGCCCGGCATGCTGACCCGCCGCTGGGGCCGGATCGTCAATGTCGCCTCGACCGCCGGGCTCAAGGGCTATCCCTATGTCTCGGCCTATGTCGCGGCCAAGCATGGCCTCGTCGGCCTGACCCGCGCCCTGGCGATGGAAGTCGCCAGCAAGGGCGTCACCGTCAACGCCGTCTGCCCCGGCTTCACCGACACCGATCTGGTCGCCCGGTCGATTGAAGCCATCACCGGCAAGACCGGCCGAAGCGAGGACGAAGCCCGCGCGGCCCTGTCCGCCTCCAATCCGCAAGGCCGGCTGATCACGCCGGACGAGGTCGCCGCGACTATTGTCTGGCTGTGCGGCGACAGTGCCTCGGGGGTCAACGGTACCGCCGTACCCGTGGCAGGCGGCGAGCTGTGAGCCCCGCCCTCGCCGTTCTGCCCGATCGACCTCTGCCTGACAGACTGGGCGGCGCACCCGATGGCAAGCGGGCGCTGCGCCTCTGGCTACGCATGCTGACCTGTTCGACCCGGATCGAGCAGACCGTGTCCCAACGACTGCGCGATGAGTTCGGCTCAACCCTGCCCCGGTTCGACATGCTGTCGGCGCTGGATCGCGCGGGTGATGCGGGCCTGACCATGGGCGAAGCCGCCGGTATGCTGATGGTCTCAAACGGCAACGTCACCGGCCTGGCCGCGCGGCTCAAGACCGATGGCCTGATCGAGGCCATGGCCGGGACCGACAGGCGGGTGCAGCGCGTGCGCCTGACGCCCCAGGGCCGAACCCGCTTCACCGCCATGGCCCGGGCCCATGAGCAATGGATCGAGGCCCTGTTTGCGGACCTGACCACGGCCGAGGCCGACGACCTGACCCGCCTGCTGGAACGCACGAAACGGTCGCTACACGCTACCACCCATGAGGAGCTGAACGGATGAAGTCGCGCGACTACAAGGCGGCCCATTTCCTGTGGTCGGTCAATGACGACGGTGTCGCGACCCTGACCCTGAACCGGCCCGAGCGGAAGAACCCGCTGACCTTCGAGTCCTATGCCGAGATGCGCGACCTGTTCCGCGCCCTGGTCCACGCCGACGACTGCAAGGTGGTGATCGTCACGGGTGCCGGCGGTAACTTTTCATCCGGCGGCGACGTGCACGAGATCATTGGCCCCCTGACCGAAATGGACATGCCGGCCCTGCTCGCCTTCACCCGGATGACCGGCGATCTGGTCAAGGCCATGCGCGGCTGTCCCCAGCCGATCATCGCCGCGCTGGACGGCGTCTGTGTCGGGGCCGGTGCCATCATGGCCATGGCCTCGGACCTGCGGATCGCTACGCCGCGGACGAAGACCGCCTTCCTGTTCACCCGGGTCGGCCTGGCCGGATGCGACATGGGGGCCTGCGCCATCCTGCCCCGCCAGATCGGTCAGGGCCGGGCCTCCGAACTACTGTTCACCGGCCGGGTCATGACCGCCGACGAGGGCGAACGCTGGGGTTTCCACAATCGCGTCGTGGAGAGCGATGTCCTGATCCAGACGGCGCTCGAGCTGGCACATTCGCTGGCCCGGGGCCCGACCTTCGCCCACGGAATTACCAAGAACCAGCTCAACGTCGAATGGGACATGAGCCTCGACGCCGCCATCGAGTCCGAGGCCCAGGCCCAGGCCATCTGTATGCAGACGAACGATTTCCGCCGCGCCTACGAGGCCTTTGCCGCCAAGCGCGAGCCGGTATTTGAGGGGAACTGACCATGACGGACCGCACCTTCCTCGACTGGCCCTTCTTCGACGACCGCCACCGCACCTTCGCCGCCGATCTGGAGGCCTGGGCGGACAGGACGCAGGCGGTGCAACTGCACGGCGACCACGACCTCGACGGCGACTGCCGCACCATTCTCAAGGCACTCGCTGAGGGCGGTTGGCTCCACAACGCCGTGCCGGACGCAGACGGCAAGCTCGACGTCCGCACCCTGTGCCTGACCCGGGAGACACTCGCCCGTCGCTCCGGCCTGGCCGACTTCGTCTTTGCCATGCAGGGTCTGGGCTCCGGCCCGATCAGCCTGTTCGGCACAGACGAGCAGAAGGCGCGCTGGCTGCCGGGCGTGGCCGCGGGGGAGACCATCGCCGCCTTCGCCCTGTCCGAGCCCGATGCCGGCTCTGACGTCGCCGCCATGGCGACCAGCGCGCGCCGGGATGGCGACCACTGGGTGCTGGACGGAACCAAGACCTTCATTTCCAACGGCGGCCTTGCCGGCCGATACACCGTCTTCGCCCGCACCGGCGAAGGGACGGGTGCCAAGGGCCTGAGCGCCTTCGTCGTCGATGCCGACACCCCAGGCTTCGGGATCGTCGAGCGAATCCCCCTGATGGCTCCGCACCCGCTGGCGACCATCCGGTTCACCGACTGCCGCATCGACGCCGACCGCATCCTCGGCGCGCCCGGCGAGGGCTTCCGCATTGCCATGGCGACCCTGGACGTGTTCCGTTCGACCGTGGCCGCCGCCGCGCTCGGCTTCTCGCGCCGCGCGCTTGACGAGGCCGCCACCCGCACCAAAGCCCGCCACCTGTTCGGCGCGCCGATGAGCGACCTGCAACTGGTCCAGGCCTCGATCGCCGACATGGCGCTCAAGATCGATGCCTCGGCCCTGCTGATCTATCGCGCCGCCTGGCTGAAGGATCAGGGCGCGCCGCGCGTCACCCGAGAGGCCGCCATGGCCAAACTCTTCGCCACGGATGAGGCGCAAGCCGTCATCGACTCGGCGGTCCAGTTGTTCGGCGGCCTCGGCGTGGTTGCCGGACACCCGGTTGAGCGGCTCTACCGGGAGATCCGGGCCCTGCGCATCTATGAAGGGGCCTCCGAGGTGCAGAAGATCGTCATCGCCCGGCAGGTTCTCGCCGGGCTCGGGGGAGGTGCCTGATGGGGACCAGTGCCCACCTAGACCGGTTCGTTCTCGACCATCTGCCTGCCGCGGAACAGCAGCCCGACCTTGTCTTCGACCTGCCCGAACTGGCCTATCCCGACCGCCTGAATGCCGCGGTTGAGCTGCTGCGCCGGGCGATTGCCGCTGCGGGCCCCGACGGCCGTGCCCTGATCGATTTCGATCACGAATTCTCCTGGTCCCGCGTCGAGGCCGTCTCGGACAGGATGGCGCAGGTACTGGTCGAGCAAATGGGGCTGGTGCCGGGCAACCGGGTACTGCTGCACGGCCCGAACTCCGCCTGGACTGTCCTGGCCTGGTTCGCCATCCTGAAGGCTGGCGGCGTCGTCGTGGCCACCATGCCCATGCTGCGGGCGGCCGAACTGGCGACCGTGATCGACAAGGGCCGGATCAGCCACGCCCTCGTCTATCAGACCTTTGCGGATGTTGTGGCCGAAGCACGTACGGCCGCACCTTCACTGCTTCGGGTGATGGACTCCGCTGGCCTGCAGACGGCCGCCCAGGCCCTTCAGGCAGGCTTCCGCTTCAACCCCGTCGAAACCGCCGCCGATGACCCCGCCCTGATCGCCTTTACCTCGGGCACCACCGGCAAGCCCAAGGGCTGCGTTCATTTTCATCGCGACGTCCTCGCCATGGCCGACACCTTCGGCCACCACATCGTCGGCCTGACGAAGGACGATGTCGTTATCGGCACCCCGCCCATCGCCTTCACCTTCGGGCTCGGTGGGCTGGTGGTCTTCCCGGCCGCCGCCGGAGCCGCCACCGCCTTCGCGCCGCGGCCCGGTTTCGACGCTCTGGCGGAGACCGTAGAGCGCTGCCGCGCGACCGCCCTGCTCACGGCCCCGACCGGCTATCGCGCCCTGATGAAGCTGACCGATGCGCATGACCTCACCAGTCTGCGCACCTGTGTTTCGGCCGGGGAGGCCCTGCCCGCTGCCACCTCCGACGCCTGGCATGAGGCCACCGGCGTGCGCATCATCGACGGTATCGGCTCGACCGAGATGATCCATATCTTCATCTCCGCCTCGGGCGATGACATCCGTCCGGGTGCTACCGGCAAGGCCGTGCCGGGCTATGAGGCCCGGATTATCGACGCAGACGGCCAGACCCTTCCGGCCGGTGAAACCGGGCGGCTGGCCGTTCGGGGTCCCACCGGCTGCCGGTATCTCGATGACGACCGACAGGCCGTCTATGTCCAGAACGGCTGGAACCTCACCGGAGACGTCTATCGCCTCGATGAGGACGGCTATTTCTGGTTCGTGGCCCGGTCCGACGATATGATCGTCTCGTCGGGCTATAATATCGGGGCCCCGGAGGTCGAAAATGCCCTGCTTTGCCATCCCGCGGTCGCCGAAGCGGCTGTGATCGGCATCCCGGATGCCGAGCGCGGCCAGATCGTGAAGGCATTCGTCGTCCTCAGCGAAGGCCATAACGGCTCGGAAGAGTTGAGATCGTTGCTTCAGGACCACGTGAAGCGCGTCATCGCCCCCTACAAATACCCCCGCGCCCTCGACTTCGTGAATGCCCTGCCCAAGACCCAGACCGGCAAGCTGCAGCGCTTCCGGCTGAAGGCAGACGCATGAGCAGTCAGGTCTTCACCACCGAACGCCGCGTCCGTTTCGCTGACTGCGACGCAGCAGGTATCGTCTTCTTCCCGCGCTATTTCGAGATGCTGAACGGCGTGGTCGAGGACTGGTTCGCAGGCCCGCTTCAGGTCTCGTTCCGCGAGTTGCACGTCAACCGTCGGGTCAGTGTCCCGACTGCCGCCGTCGAGGCTCGCTTCATCGCGCCGTCCCGGCTGGAAGACGAGCTGACCTTCGCCCTCACGGTCACCAGGCTGGGCCGCTCATCCTGCAGCCTCCGCCACCGGATCAGCGCTGGCGGTACCCTGCGTTTCGAGGCGAGCCAGACCTTCGTCTACGTCGGGCTGTCCCTGAAGCCCGAGCCCTGGCCCGAGGACCTGCGCGCCCGCATGGCAAACTACCTGGAGACAGCCGAATGAACCGCGTCCTCCTGCCCGAGGGCTGGCCGCGCCCGAAGGGCTATTCAAACGGCGTCGAAGCCGCCGGTCGCATGATCTTCGTCGCCGGCCAGATCGGCTGGACACCCGAAGGGACCTTCGTCGAGACGGGGTTCGCCGGCCAGTTCCGCCAGACTCTCGAGAATACCCTCGCTGTCCTCGCCGAGGCCGGGGCCGGACCCGAGCACATCGTCCGAATGACCTGGTATGTCGTCGACAAGCGCGAATACCTGGCAAGCCTGCGCGACATCGGCACCGTCTGGCGCACCTTGATCGGCCCACACTACCCGGCCATGGCCGTGGTCGAGGTCAAGGGGCTGATCGAAGACGCCGCCCGCATCGAAATCGAGACCACTGCGGTCATTCCGGCATGAGGGTTGGCACCGCGCGATTCCGGGGCCACAGCTAGACCATGCGGCTTCATGACGACGTCCTTGGCTCGCTTGAGGCTGAGGCCATACAGATTTTCCGGGAGGTGGTGGCCGAGTGCGAACGGCCGGTGCTGCTTTTCTCGGCGGGAAAGGACTCGGCTGTCCTGCTGCACCTTGCACGCAAGGCCTTCTTCCCCGCCATGCCGCCGTTTCCCCTGCTGCACGTCGATACGATGTGGAAATTCCGCGAGATGTACGCGTTCCGCGATCAGGCCGCAGCCGCCGCAGGCATGACGCTGCGGGTCCACCGCAACCCGGAAGCCGAGGCCGAGGGCATCAATCCGTTCGACCACGGTGCCAGTGTCCATACAGATATCTGGAAGACCCAGGGCCTGAAGCAGGCGCTGGACGCCGGCCGGTTCGATGCGGCCTTCGGCGGTGCGAGGCGCGATGAGGAGAAGAGCCGGGCCAAGGAGCGGATCGTCTCGGTGCGAACGGCAGCCCACGGCTGGGATCCCAAACGCCAGCGCCCCGAGCTGTGGAGCCTCTACAACACCCGTCTCCAGGACGGGGAGTCCGTGCGGGTCTTCCCCCTCTCGAACTGGATCGAGCTGGATATCTGGCGCTATATCCAGCGCGAGAACATAGCCCTGCCTTCCCTCTATTTCGCCGCCGAACGCCCGGTTCTCGAACGGGACGGGGCCCTGTTGGTGCTCGATGACGACCGCATGCCGCTTCGGCCCGGCGAGGCAGCCCGGATGCGCCGCGTGCGCTTTCGCACCCTCGGCTGCTGGCCCCTTACCGCGGCTGTCGAGAGCGATGCCGACACGCTCGAGGCCATTGTGCGCGAAATCAGCGATGCCTCTCTGTCGGAACGTCAGGGACGGGCCATCGACCACGATCCTTCGGCCTCGATGGAGCGGAAGAAGCGCGAGGGCTATTTCTGATGGCGGCACTGGATGACACCGGGCCCAGGGACATCGTCCGCCTGATCACTTGCGGCTCGGTCGACGACGGCAAGTCGACCCTGATCGGCCGCCTGCTGTACGACGCCGGTGCCATCCCCTCTGACCAGATGGCCAGCCTGCCGGAGATCGACGGTGCGCCGGATGTGTCCTTCCTGGTCGACGGCCTTGCCGCCGAGCGCGAGCAGGGCATCACCATCGACGTCGCCTACCGCTTTTTCGACATCGGCGAGCGGCGCTTCATCCTCGCCGACACGCCGGGGCACGAGCAGTACACGCGCAACATGGTCACCGCTGCCTCGACCGCGGACCTCGCCATCGTCCTGGTCGATGCCCGCAAGGGCGTGCTGACCCAGACGCGGCGGCACAGTCGGCTGCTGGCTCTGCTGGGCGTCCGTCGTGTTGTGCTGGCTGTCAACAAGATGGATCTGGTCGCAGGGTCGAGGGACCGTTTCGAAGCCATCGTCGATGACTATCGCACCTTCGCCGGCCAGATCGGCCTCACCGATGTGACCGCAATCCCGACCTGTGCGCGGACCGGGGGCAATGTCTCTTCCCCGGACGGCCTGACACCCTGGTATTCGGGACCGGGCCTGATGGCCCATCTGCAGTCGGTCGCCCCGGCTGAGGTCGCGCCGGGTCCGCTCCGCATGGCCGTGCAGGGCGTCAGCCGCCCGGACGCGGATTTCCGCGGATTCGCAGGCCGGATCGTCGCGGGTCGGGCGCGGCCCGGCGACGCCGTCCACATCCTGCCATCCGGTGTCAGCGCCACTATAAGCCGCATCGTAACCCTCGACGGAGACCTCGACGAGGCCTCGCACGGCCAGTCGGTGACCCTGACCCTCACGCCGGATGTGGATGTCTCGCGAGGCGACCTGATCGCGGCCGCAGCCGCACAGACCGAGGTCGCGGACCAGTTCGAGGCTCATCTGGTCTGGATGTCCGACCGGCCCCTGCTGCCCGGCCGGTCCTACTGGCTCAAACTGAGCGCGACGACGGTGCCGGCCCGGATCAGCGACCTGCGGCACAAGGTCAATGTCGATACCGGAGAGCTGCTGGCCGCGTCGACGCTGGCGCTCAATGATCTGGGCCTGTGCACCCTCGCGCTTGATGCGCCGATTGCCTTCGAACCCTATGCCGTCAACCGCGATCTGGGCGGGTTCATTCTCATCGACCGGATGTCCAACGAGACCGCCGGCGCGGGGATGATCCGTTTTGCCCTGCGACGCTCGGCCAATGTGCGGCCGCAGACACTGACCATCAGCCGCGCGGATCGCGCCGCGCTCAAGCGGCAATCGCCGCTGGTACTGTGGTTCACGGGCCTGTCCGGCGCGGGCAAGTCCACGATCGCCGACCGCGTCGAGCAGCGCCTGTTCGCCGAGGGTCTGCATTCTGTCCTGCTCGACGGAGACAACGTCCGCCACGGCCTGAACCGCGACCTGGGCTTCACCGATGCCGACCGGGTCGAGAACGTGCGCCGGGTGGCCGAAGTGACCCGGCTGATGACCGACGCGGGCCTGATTGTGCTGGTGTCCTTCATCTCCCCCTTCCGCGAGGAACGCCGGATGGCGCGGGAGCGGATGGAGCCGGGCGAGTTCATCGAGATCTTCGTTGATGTGCCGCTGGCGGTCGCGGAGGCGCGGGACGTCAAGGGGCTCTATGCCAAGGCGCGGGCGGGCCAGCTGGCGAATTTCACCGGCATCGACAGCGCCTATGAACCGCCGGAGAACCCTGACCTTCGGGTGGACGCGACCGCGTGCTCGCCTGACGAAGCGGCGGACCAGATCCTGGCGCTGGTCCGGAACCGCCTCAGGGGCTGAGCCGCCCATTCAGTCCCCGTGTGCCGCGAGCGCCGGCGCTCTCCGCTCGTGCGTGCGTTGCTCATAGGCGTAACCCAGCGACAGGATGCGGGCATCGTCCCATTTGCCGCCGATAAAGCTGATGCCAACCGGCATGCCCCGGTCGAAACCCATCGGCACGGTCAGGTGCGGATAGCCCGCGACGGCTGCCAGCGAGCTGGACGAGCCCTGCGACCGGTCGTCGTCGGCCGGGTCATTGGTCCAGGCCCGCGAGGTCGTGGGGGCGATCAGGGCCGCGACGTTGTGCGTCGTCATCATCCGATCGATGCCTTCCGGCCCGGCCGCCCGGAACGAGCGCTCGCGCGCGGCGATATAGTCCGGATCCTCCAGCCCGGTCGTGGCCTCTGCGCGGATGAACAGCTCCTGGCCGAACAGGGGCGTCTCGCGCGGCTCGGCGGCGTTGAAGGCGATCAGATCGGCCAGGGTCCGCGTCGGGACCTGCGTCGGGTCGGTCGAGGCGAGATAGGCGTTCAGATCGACCTTCAGCTCGGTCATCAGCACCTGAAAACTGGCGCCGACCGCCTGCATGTCCGGCCCTTCGGTGATCTCGACCAGTTCGGCTCCCGCCTCGCGCAGGGCCTCTAGCGCCCGCTCGAACTCCGTCTGGGTTTCGGCAGAATAGTTGGCCAGAAGGAACCGCATCACCCCGATGCGGGTGCCGCCCAGCGACCCGGCGTCCAGCGCCGCCCGATAGTCGACCTTGCGCGCATCGGCCTCGATCGTGGCGGGGTCCAGCGGGTCCGAGCCGGCGATGACGGTCAGGACGATGGCGGCGTCCTCGACGGTCGTGGTGATGGGTCCGGCGGTATCCTGCGAATGGCTGATGGGCACAATGTGGGTGCGTGACACCAGACCCACGGTCGGCTTGAACCCGACCACGCCATTGACCGAGGCCGGGCAGACGATGGAGCCGTTGGTCTCGGTGCCGATGGCGGCCGGTGCCAGACCCATGGCCACCGCCGTTGCGCTGCCCGAAGAAGAGCCGCACGGCGTTCGCGTCGGATCATAGGGGTTCAGGGTCTGCCCCCCGACGGCACTCCAGCCGCTGATGGAATTGGTCGAGCGGATGTTGGCCCATTCCGACAGATTGGCCTTGCCGAGGATCACGGCACCGGCCCCCCGCAGACGGGTAACCAGCGGGGCGTCCCGCCCGGGCGCATTATCGACCAGCGCCAGCGAGCCGGCGGTCGTCGGCATGTCGGCGGTTTCGATATTGTCCTTGAGGAGGATCGGCAGGCCACCCAGCAAGCCGCCCGGGCGGGGCAAGGGCTGGTCTCCGAGCAAGACAGGGTTGACCGCGATGACCGCGTTGAAGGGCTCCGGCCCGATATTGTCGACGCTCTGGATCAGCGCCAGGGAGCCCTCCAGCGCGCCCGTGGCCGGGAAATGCCCGTCCACAATCGCCGCGACAGTCGGCGGCTGGAAGATCCGGCCGCCGTCATCACCGGGCAGGGTCCAGCTGCCGTCGCCGTTGGGCGTGGCACAGCCGCCGAGCGACAGCGCCGCAAGCGCCGCCGCAATCAGTCCTGCGCGGCGGGTGCCCTTGAACCGATCGTGCGATCCAGGAAGTCGAGATAGGTTCGCCATTGCTGCAGCTGCCTTTCATTGCCACGCACACCGTGGCGCTGGCCGGGATAGAGCATCATGTCGAACGGGATGCTGCGGCTCTGCAGGCCGTCGATGACGCGGGTGGCGTTTTCGAAGATGACATTGTCGTCGGCCATGCCGTGAAGGAGCAGAAGCCGCCCCGTCAGCTGGTCCAGCTGGTCGAGGACGTCGGACGCGGCATAGCCCTCGGGATTGCCTTCGGGCGTCGACATGAAGCGTTCGGTATAGTGGGTGTCGTAGAGGCTCCAGTCGGTGACCGGGGCACCCGAAATGGCCGAGGTCAGGCCCATCGCCGGCTCGGTCAGCATGTGCAGGGTCATGAAACCGCCGTAGCTCCAGCCCATGGCGGAGATACGATTATCAGCAACAAAAGGAAGCGATCTCAGATAGTTGATAGCCAGAACCTGATCTTCGATCTCAGGTTGGCCCATCCGCAGATACAGGGCCTGTTTGAAGGCCGCCGAGCGATCGCCCTCGCCGCGGTTGTCGAGCCGGAAGACGATGTAACCGGCTTCGGTCAACAGTTGATTGGTCGCGCCCTGCCAGCTGCGACGGACGCCGCCGCCCGAGGGGCCGCCATAGACCTGCATGACCACGGGATACTGTTTCGACGGGTCGAAGCCCGGCGGTGTGGTCATCTGCCAGACCAGGGTCTCGCCATGGCTTTCCAGGGTGCCGAAGGTCACTGCGCCACGGCGCGAGACATAGGGGAAGATCGGATGATCGGCGTCCAGCCGGTTCTCCTCGATCCAGCGCACGAAGGTCCCGTCGGCGCGATACAGGCCGGACTGGGTCGGCGTGTTCAGGTCGGTGTAGTTGCCGACATAGGCCGTGCCCGTCCGGTTCATCGCCGCGCCCCACCAGCCGCCGCCCGGCGTCACCGCCACGGGCGTCACGGTCCGGCGCAGGCTGGCGCGGAACAGCTGCTGCTCGATCGGCAGTTCCCGGCCATCGCGCATCGAGGCCGTGAAGAAGACCTCGCCCGTTTGCTGGTTGACCCCGTTGAGGCTCTTGACCGGCCAGTCGCCCGAGGTGATCGCCCGGATGCGGCGGCCGTCGCGGCTGTAGAGGTACAGGTGCTTCCAGCCGGTCTCTTCGGACGACCAGATGAAGTTGCCGTCGTCGAGCGGTTTGAAGTCGTGGTTCAGCGGGACCCAGGCCTCGGATGTCCGCGTCAGGATCACGCGCGCGGCACCCGTGGCCGGATCAACGCTCAGCAGGTCGAGCGTCTTCTGGTCCCGCGACTGGCGCTGCACATAGAGGGTCCGGCCGTCGGCCGACCAGTCGACCCGGGCCAGATAGATGTCGGCATTGGCACCCAGATCGACCTTCGTCCGCCGGCCCGTTTCCCGGTCATGGACGTACAGTTCGACCACCGCATTGGGGCGGCCGGCGCGCGGATAGCGCTGCTCGATCACCCGGGCCCCGCCGCCGGTGATGTCCAGCCGCGGGATGATGTCAACGGTGCTCTCGTCCGTCCGCTGCAGGGCGATGTAGCGCTCGTCCGGGCTCCACCAGTAGCCGGTGTCGCGGTCCATCTCCTCCTGGGCGATGAACTCGGCCGTGGCCCAGGTGATCAGGCCTTCGCCGTCGGTGGTCACCGCGGTCTCGCGGTTTCCGTTCAGGTCCAGAACGACCAGGTCTTGATCGCGCACGAAGGAGACGAAATTGCCCCGGGGCGAGACCTTGGCGTCGATCTCGTCGGCCGCGGTCTCGGTCAGGCGGCGCACGGCCCCGCCCGCACGCTCGGCGAGGAAGATGTCGCCTTCGAGCGGGGCGAGGATGTAACGGCCCTGCTGGTCCCACGAGTATTCGACCACGCCGCGCTGGCTGATCCGCATCCGCTCGCGCCGGGCCTTCTCGGCCTCCGACAGTTCGCCCGCGTCGGGCACCAGCGCGCGGGCGTCGATCAGTTTGAACGGCTCGCCCTCACCGGTCGGCGCGGCCCACAGGTCCAGCACATCGACGTCGTCTTCCCGCGAGCGCAGGAAGGCTACCAGCTCACCATCTGGCGACAGGCTGACACCCCGCGCCACCGGCCCGGCCAGTGACGGATTGGCGAACACCCGCTCGGGCGTCAGGACCGCAGGATCTGCGGCTTGCGCCATCACGGCGGAGAACGGCGAAAGCGCCGCGAGGAACAGGGTGGAGGCGAGGAGTTTGTTGCGCATGGGGCGGACGCTAGCGGTCGTTTCGGCCGGCGTCATCCCCGATTCCGCACCCGCGGCAAAGGGGTCGAAAGTACACTGTGGCCGCCGGAAATTTTCGCACCGACGGGCAGCCCTGCGCGGGGTCGTCGTCGGGGGAGCGTGTCGATCCCGATGCGGGCGCCGTGATGTGTTTCGAACCGCCAAAATCTCCTGTCTCTATGGCCGTTTCACATAGAGACACAGGGGTACGTCAGCTTCGGTCGCAGGCGGGTGAGCGGGGGTCGGGCGAGGTCGGATCGAGGGGCGGGAAGACACGGTCGGGGGCGAAAAGGGAGGCGATGATCAGGGGCGAGAAGACAGCATCGGGCCGGGTGGCTGCGGAACATGTCCGACGCGACATCCGCATCCCTTCCCCCCTCGCCTCTCACCCCCTAAGAAGCGCGCAATGACCGACGCCGCCGCCCCGCCCCCTGCAAAGGCCTCTGCCTTCCATGAGCTGGAAGTGCTGTGGGTGCGGCACTGGACCGACCAGCTGTTCAGCTTCGCCATCGCCCGGCCCGAGGATTTCCGTTTCCGCTCCGGCGAGTTCGTGATGATCGGCCTGCCGGGCGCAGACGGCGGCAAGCCGGTCCTGCGGGCCTATTCGATCGCCAGCCCGGGCTGGGCCGAGGAGCTGGAGTTCCTGTCGATCAAGGTGCCCGACGGCCCCCTGACCTCGCGCCTGCAGAAGATCCAGCCGGGCGACACCGTCCTGATGGGAAAAAAGCCGACCGGCACCCTGGTGCTGGATGCCCTGACCGGCGGCGAGCGGCTGTGGCTGATCGGGACCGGCACGGGCCTGGCCCCCTGGCTCAGCGTGGCGCGCGATCCCGACACCTACAGCCGGTTCGGCCATGTCGTGGTCTGCCACACGGTGCGCCATGTCGCTGACCTGACCTATCGCGACTTCCTGACCTCCGGCATCCACGACGATCCCCTGATCGGCGAGGAGGCCCGCGCCCAGCTGACCTATTATCCCACGGTCACCCGCGAGCCCTTCGAACACCCCGGGCGGATCACCGACCGGATCACGTCGGGCGCCTTGTTCGATGACCTCGGCCTGCCGCACGGCTTCTCGCCCGAACGCGACCGGGTCATGCTGTGCGGCTCCATGGCCATGATCAAGGAAACCGCCGAACTGCTGGAAGGCTTCGGCATGACGGAAGGCTCGAACGCCGGGCCGGGCGACTATGTGCTGGAGCGCGCCTTTGTCGGGTGAACCCCAATCCCATTCCGCTCATCCCCGCGAAAGCGGGGACCCAGTTCTGTCCATCCTGGCGTCCGTGTGTCAGGACCTGGGTCGGCGGCCCCCGACAACGATCACATCACCCAAAGCACTGGGTCCCCGCTTTCGCGGGGATGAGCGGAGAGTTTGAGTTGAGCTCGCCCGAAACACTCACGATCGATCCGCGCACCGCGCCGGAGGACTGCCGCTCCATGGTGGAGGTGCGCCAGGGCGTGGACGCCCTGGACCGCGCCCTCGTCGCGCTGCTGGCCGAGCGCCAGCGCTATATGGACGCCGCCGCCCGCATCAAGCCGGACCGGTCGGTGGTGCATGACGACGCCCGCATCGAGGATGTGGTCGCCAAGGTGCTGGCCGCAGCCGGCCCCGCCGGCCTGTCGCCCGCCATCGCCGAGCCGGTGTGGCGGACCCTGATCGACCGCTGCATCGCGCATGAGTTCGAGACGTTCGACCGGACGCGCGGTTAGCGTATCCCCCCGCCTCAGCCTTTCAGCGACCGCAGCATGAGTTCATGCCGATAGGCCGCCACATCGCCCAGGGCGATATCCAGCGCGTTCCTGACCCGGTCCAGCAGCGGCGGAGCCGTGGCCTTGTCCGACGCCTCGGCCGACTGGCAGGCCGACGCCAGCGTGTCAGCGCCGATGCCGGCCGCCGCCCCCCGGATGGTGTGGACCGCGTCGCGCCAGCCGTCGTCGCGGACGTCCAGCAGCGGTGACCACATCGCCGCCTGCTGGGTGAAGAGGTCCAGAACCTCCTCGGTGATGGCGTCATCGCCGCCGGTCATCCGCTCCAGAACGGCGAAGTCGACCGCGCCGGACAGGTCACGTCGCGCCATCAGCCGGCCGTCTCCTCGCCCTTGGCCAGCCGGGAGTTCCAGGCGGACCAGGCGAAATAGATCACCAGACCGGCGAGGTTCCAGTAGAGGAAATAGAGCTGGGTCGAGGGCCGCAGGCTGAAGAAGAAGATCACACATCCGACGATGGTGATCGCCCCCACCAGCCACCAGAGCGGCGCCTTGAAGACGCGCGGGCGGTGCGGATCGCGGATGCGCAGCACGATCAGGCAGACACCGACCGCCGCGAAGGCCGCCAGCGTTCCGGCATTGGCCAGCGAGGCCAGCTCGTCCAGCCGCATGACGCCGGCGAGGCCCGCCACCACGATGGCGGTGAAGATGGTCACCACCGCCGGCACGCCGCGCGAGGACACCCGGGCCAGACGGCGCGGCAGCAGGCCGTCGCGCGCCATGCCGAGGAAGATGCGGCTCTGGCCGAACAGGAAGGCCAGCAGCACGGTCGGCAGGGCGACCACGGCCGAGACCGCAATCCACTGCGCCGCCGTGCCCTGCCCCATCTCGCGCAGGATCAGGGCCAGGGGTTCGGGGCTTTCGGCAAAGCTGGCGACCGGCCGGGCCCCGATCGCGGCAGCCGCCACAACCAGATACAGGGCCGTGCAGACGACCATGGAGCCGACGATGCCGATGGCCAGGTCACGCTCGGGCCGCTTGGTTTCCTCGGCCGCCGTCGAGATGGCGTCGAAGCCGTAGAAGGCGAAGAAGATGATCGCCGCCGCCGCCATGACCCCGGTCTGGACCACGGGCTGGCCGGTGATCTGCTCGGCGAACGGCAGGGCCGGGGCGCCGAAGCCATTGGGCATGAAGGGGGTGAAGTTGGCAGGGTCGAAGGCCGGCAGGGCGATGGCCACGAAGGCGATCAGGGCGGCGATCTTGATGACCACGAGAATGGCGTTCAGCGTCGCACTCTCGCGGGTGCCCAGCAGCAGCAGGCCCGTCACCACGGCGATGATGAAGACCGCGGGCAGATTGATCAGCCCGCCCTCGACATGCGGTCCCGCCGCCAGCATGGCCGGCAGCTCGACGCCCAGTCCGGCGAGGAATCCGGTCGCATAGCCCGACCAGCCGACCGCCACGGCCGAAACGACCAGTGAATATTCGAGGATCAGGCTCCAGCCGACGATCCAGGCGATCAGCTCGCCCAGCACGGCATAGGAATAGGTATAGGCACTGCCCGCCGCCGGCATCATGGTCGAGAGCTCGGCATAGGCCAGGGCGGCGCAGGCGCAGACGAGCCCTGCCAGGGCGAAGCTGATCATCACCGCCGGACCGGCCAGGCCGGCACCGACCCCGATCAGGGTCAGGATGCCGGTGCCGACGATCGCGCCGACGCCGAGCGCCATCAGATGCGGCCAGCCCAGTGTCTTCTTCAGCGCCGGCCCGTCGTGCGGGGCCAGCATGGCGTCAATCGAGCGCCGGCGGTTCCAGAAGGCCATGGTCGTTTCCCCCGTCGCCGCTCCCCGGCGGCTGATTCACAGGACCCTAGCCCGTCCTGTGACAAACCGAAACGGAACCCTGAATCTCCTTGCACGCGCGAGGCATTCACCTTACGAACGCCGCTCCCCAAAACCGGTCTCCCGACTGGCAAAGGGTGAGGCGGCACGAGCCTTGCGTGGCCGGCGCCGGACGACGGGTTCGGGTGATTAGCTCAGTTGGTAGAGCAGCTGACTCTTAATCAGCGGGTCGCAGGTTCGAACCCTGCATCACCCACCATCGTTCTCCGTCAAGGTCGCTGAGGAAGCGGTCCGATGCGGGATGGTCCGGCGACTGGACTTCCGCCCCCCGACAATGTTCATCTCCCCGGCCAAGGATGCGGCCGCTGACGGCGGCGAGAGACGTCCGCACCTGTCCCCGGGGATGACACACCATGAAGCGCGCTTTTCTGACCACGGTCGCCCTGCTGGCGCTCGCCTGTCCCGCCGGGGCCCAGACGCCCGGGCCGGTCGCCACCCCCGATGCCGCACCGGCTGCCGCGCCTGCGGAGGCATCGGCCGAGGCTCCCAAATGGGATGTGCAGAATCCGCCCGGACCGTCGCGTGACATCCCTATCGATGTGACCCGCGGGACGTGGATGTCGCTGGACGTCAGCCCCGACGGCCAGACCATCGTCTTCGACCTGCTGGGCGACATCTATGTGATGCCAGTCAGCGGCGGCGAGGCGCGGGCCATAGCCTCGGGCGTGGCCTGGGACATGCAGCCGAAATGGTCGCCGGACGGCCGCCACATCGCCTTCACCTCGGACCGGGCCGGCGGCGACAACATCTGGATCATGGAGGCCGATGGCTCCAACCCGACCCAGGTGTCGCGCGAGAGCTTCCGCCTGCTGAACCAGCCCGAATGGTCGCCCGACGGCCAGTTCATCGTGGCGCGCAAACATTTCACCTCGTCCCGGTCCCTGGGGGCCGGCGAGCTGTGGATGTACCACCGCTCGGGCGGCAACGGCGTGCAGATGACCGAGCGCCGGACGCAGCAGAAGGACACGGGCGAACCCGCCTTCTCGCCGGACGGCCGCTATGTCTATTTCAGCGACGACGCCACGCCGGGCGCGACCTTCGAATACTCCAAGGACGTCAACGACCAGATCTACATCGTCCGCCGTCTGGATCGTGAGACCGGCGAGATCAATCCCTATATCACCGGCCCCGGCGGCTCGATCCGTCCGACGCCCTCGCCTGACGGCAAGTCGATCGCCTTCATCCGCCGGGTTCGCTACCAGTCGACCCTCTATGTCATGGACATCGAGTCCGGGCGTGAGACGCCGGTCTTCTCGGGCCTCGACCGCGACCTGCAGGAAACCTGGGCGATCCACGGCGTCTATCCGGCGATCAGCTGGACGCCTGACAACCGCTCCATCGTCTTCTGGGCCGACGGCCGGATCCAGCGCGTCGAGGTGGGCACCCAGGCCGTCACGGACATCCCCTTCCACGTCGCCGACACCCGGCGGGTGCAGGAGACGGTGCGCTTCCCCGTCGAGGTGGCACCCGACACCTTCGACGTCCGCATGATCCGCTGGGCCCGCCCCTCGCCGGACGGGACAAAGGTGGTGTTCGAGGCGCTCGGCACTCTGTGGATCCGCGACCTGCCGACCGGAACCGCACGCCGGCTGACGCGCCAGACCGACCATTTCGAGCTGTATCCCAACTGGTCCCGCGACGGCCGCTCCATCGTCTACACGACCTGGGACGACCAGGCGCTTGGCTCGGTGCGGGTGGTCCCGGTAGCGGGCGGCGTCGGCCGTGCCGTCACCTCGCGTCCCGGCCACTATGTCGAGCCCGTGTTCTCGCCGGACGGTCGCACGGTCGTCTATCGCGCCACCGGCGGCGGCTCGCTGATGTCGGGCCTGTGGACCCGCGACCCCGGTGTCTATCGCATCCCGACCGCCGGCGGAGAGCCGGTCCTTGTGTCCGAAGAGGGATCGCGGCCCCAGTTCGCCGCTGACGACGACCGCCTGTTCCTGTCGAGCCGCGACGGGACCAGCCAGACCCTGATCTCGGTCAATCTGGACGGCGACGACGAACGCACCCACCTGACCTCGGAATGGGCCAGCGAGTTCGCCATCTCACCCGACGGGAACTGGGTCGGCTGGACCGAGCGGTTCAACGCCTATGTCGCACCCTTCGTCATGGCGGGCCGGCCGGTCGCCATCAGCGCCGAGGGCAAGTCCCTGCCGCAGGCCCGGGTCACCCGCGACGCCGGTGAATGGCTGAGCTGGTCAGGTGACTCGCAGCGGCTGCAGTGGTCGCTGGGGCCGCAACTGTTCACCCGCGACCTGAACCAGGCCTTCACCTTCGTCGAAGGCGCGCCCGACGAGCTGCCCGCGCCCGACGAGACCGGGATCAACCTCGGCTTCAGCGCCCAGGCGGACAGGCCCGAAGGCCGCATGGCCCTGACCGGTGCCCGGCTGATCACCATGAACGGCACCGAGGTGATCGAGAACGGGGTCATCATCGTCGACGGCAACCAGATCGAGGCCATCGGTCCGGCTTCCAGCACCCCGGTGCCGGCCGGGGTCCCGGTCATGGACATGGCCGGCAAGACCATCATGCCCGGCCTGATCGACGCCCACTGGCACGGCCCCATGGGTTCGGACGAGATCATCCCCGAACAGAGCTGGATCAACTACGGCTCGCTGGCCTTCGGTGTGACCACGATCCACAACCCCTCGGCCGACACCAGCGAGATCTTCGCCCATAGCGAACTCGGCCGGACGGGCCGCGTGGTGGCACCGCGGATCTTCTCGACCGGCACCATCCTGTACGGGGCCACCACCGCCTTCACAGCCCAGATCGACGGCCTCGACGATGCCCTGTCGACCCTGCGGCGCATGCAGGCGGCCGGGGCCTGGAGCGTCAAGAGCTACAACCAGCCCCGCCGTGACCAGAGGCAGCAGGTCATCGAGGCCGCGCGCCAGCTGAATGTGATGGTGGTGCCGGAGGGCGGCTCGCTGTTCCAGCACAATATGTCGATGATCGTCGACGGCCACACCACGATCGAGCATTCGATCCCGCTGGCCCGCCTGTATGACGACGTCCATCAGCTGTGGCGGCAGACCGGCGTGGCCTATAATCCGACCCTGGCGGTGGCCTTTGGCGGCAGCTATGGCGAGAACTACTGGTACCAGGAGAGCCAGGTCTGGGATCATCCGATCCTGAACCAGTATGTCCCGCGCCGGCTCCTCGACGCCCGCGCCCGCCGACCGGTGACCCTGCCCGACAATGAGTGGAACCACATCTCCGTCGCCCGCGAAGCCACGCGCCTGTCCGAACAGGGCATCGCCGTCCTGATCGGCGCCCACGGCCAGCGCGAGGGCCTGGCGGCGCACTGGGAGATGTGGATGCTGTCCCAGGGCGGCATGGCACCGATGGACGCGATCCGTGCCGGCACCCTGAACGGAGCGCGCGCGCTCGGGCTGGACCGGGACCTCGGCTCACTGGAGGTCGGGAAACTGGCCGATATGGTGGTGATGGACCAGAACCCGCTGGAGAACATCCGCAACACCACCTCGATCGCCTTCACCATCGCCAACGGCCGCGTCTACGACTCCGGGATGAACGAGATCGCGCCGCGTCAGCGGGCCCGCGCCCCCTTCTGGTTCACCGAAGCCGGTGGCGAAGCCCTGGCCGCAGAGGCGACCGACACCGAGGCCGACAGCCACGGCCACTGACGGACCGGAGACTGAGGTGTCCGGCGGGACCGTTCGCGGTTCCGCCGGCACCGCTCAGCCCTCGACCACCGAGGGTCGGGGACGTTTCATCCAGGGCGGTTCGGGCATCGCCCGGCGCGCGGCGGCCTGGGCCTGGGTCCAGCGCAGGTGCAGGTCGGCGAAATAGGAGTCGTCCTCCTCGATGCGCCGCTGGTCGCCGCTGAAATAGTCCCGGCGAAGGGTCAGGACATCGAACGGTGCCCCCACACCGACGTTCGACCGCATCGTGGTCGAGAACGAGATCAGACCCAGTTTCACCGCCTCGGCCAGCGGCGTATCGAAGGCCAGACCGCTCTCGAGGATGGGCTTGCCGTATTTCAGTTCACCGATCTGGAGATAGGGCGTGTCGCGGCCGCATTCGATGAAATTGCCCTGGCTGTAGATCAGGTACAGCGCCATCTGGCCGCCGTTGATCTGGCCGCCCAGCAGCATCGTGGCCGAGGTGTTCAGGCTGTCGGCTTCCAGCGCCGGGGCGATCGACAGCCGCACGCTGCGCAGGGCGTGGCCCAGGATCTGGGCACAACGGAACAGGGTCGGTGCCGTCTCCAGCGTCTCGGCCGGCTCGCCGACGTTGAGATGGACGCCTTCCCGCGCCATGGCGAGGGCTGTCTGGGTGACGGAGAGATTGCCGGCCGTGCAGATGCCCAGCACCCGCTCGCCCGGACGATCGACCACATGCAGCTTGCGATAGGTCGAGATACTGTCGACGCCCGCATTGGTGCGCGTGTCAGCGATCATCGCCAACCCGTCTTCCACCAGCATGCCCACGCAATAGGTCATGCGGCGCGCAATCCCCACTGCCCGTCCGTCATGACGTGCAGGCTAACAGATTCCCGCAACGGATAACCCATGGCCTATGCCTGCTGCTGTTCCTGTTGCATGTCGGCATCACGCACGTTCAGCCGCACCGCCAGCCGCTCGCCCCCGCCGCCGTAGCTGGCCCCGCGCACGGGGGCCGCGCCGCGATAGTCGAGGCCGGCGGCGACCCTGACATAGCGGTCGGTGGCGCAGATGCCGTTGGCCGGATCGAACCCGACCCAGCCCAGATCGGGGATCCAGGCCTCGGCCCAGGCGTGGGCGGCCTCCTGATCGTCCTTGCCGTCACGGCGCAGCAGATGGCCCGAAACATAGCGGGCCGGCGTGCCCATCTGCCGCGCGCAGGCGATGAACACATGGGCATGGTCCTGGCAGACGCCGCGGCCCAGGGCGAGCACCTCGGCCGCCGTATGGGTGGGGGTCGTCACCCCGACCTCGAATGCCACCGAGCCGTGGATACCGGCCATCAGGCGGTGCAGCCGCTCCAGCGGCGGATGGGCCGAGAACTCCGAGGCGAAGACCCCGATCAGCCTGTCGCGCCGCGTCAGAGCGGTGTCGCGCAGGAAGACCAGCGGGGACAGCGTCTCCTGCCCCGCCGGAACGACCCCGGCCGTATCGGTGGTCACCACCTCGCCCGAGACCCGCACGGTCAGGCTCTGGGTCGGCTGTTCGGTGTAGAGGGTGTGGACGATGTTGCCGAACGCGTCCTCGGAGCGGTGCAGCCGCGCGTCGACGTCCGTCTCGACCCGCCAGTTGCGGACCTGCTGGGCCTCGGAAGAGCGGGGCGTCAGTCTCAGAGTCTGGATGATGAAACGCGCCGCCCGGTCGTAGGCATAGGTGGTCGCGTGGTCGATACTGATGCGCACGGATCAGCTCAGATACTGGTCATGGATGGCCTGGCCCAGCCGGCCATTCTCGGCGAGGAAGGCCTGGATGTATTCGTGCAGCCCGGACTGGAAGATGTCCTCCATGCGCGAACTGTCGAACGCCCGCATCCGCTCGGCCGCCAGCCGCTGCGCCGGGCCGCGCCGGCCATAGTCATTGGCCAGCCGTTCCAGATAGCGCACGATCGAGGCCTGGCAGCTGGCCAGCGAGCGCGGCATCTGCCGGTTCAGCACCAGCAGGTCGGCCACCAGCCAGGGCTTGACGCTGTCGCGATAGACCCAGCGATAGGCGGTCAGGGCCGAGACCTCGCGCAGCAGGGTGGTCCACTGGAAATAGTCCAGCTGCCCGCCGACGCGTTCACCCTCGGGCAGCAGCAGATGATATTTCACATCCAGCAGCCGGGCGGTGTTGTCGGCTCTCTCGATGGCTGCACCCAGCCGCAGGAAATAATAGCCGTCGTTCCTCAGCATGGTCCGCGAGGTTGCGCCCTCGACGGACAGGGTGACGGTCTTCACCCACTCCAGGAAACGCGCGAACTCGTCGCGCCGGGTCGGCTGGCCCTGTTCCTCCAGCCCGTTCCAGGCCCCGTTGATCGCCTCCCAGAGCTCGACCGTCAGGGCGGTGCGGACCGAGCGCGCATTGGTGCGGGCGCGGATGATGCAGGCGGTGATGGACGAGGCGTTGTCGGGCGCGAAAGCCAGATACTCCCGCACCGACTTTTCGGTCGGCGACCGGCCGAGGGCCTTGGGTGCGCCGGCCGAGGCCAGGGCGCTGGCCCAGACCGTTTCGGCATCGCCGTCGCCGCGCGTCGGAATGGCGGCGAGGCGCAAGGTCGCCTCAAGGATGCGGGCGAGGAAGTCCGCCCGCTCGATATAGCGGCCGGTCCAGTACAGGCTGTCTGCGGTTCTGGAGAGCATCAGACGTCCAGCACCCAGGTGTCCTTGGTCCCGCCGCCCTGGCTGGAGTTGACCACCAGCGAGCCGGGCTTCAGCGCCACGCGGGTCAGGCCGCCGGGCGCGACCCTGACCCCTTCGGGGCTCGACAGGACGAACGGCCGCAGATCGACGTGACGGCCATGCAGCTCGCCCTTGTCCAGCGTCGGCGCGGTCGACAGATCGAGCGTCGGCTGGGCGATGAAGTCGTCGGGATCGTTGATCAGCTTCTTTCGGAAGGCCTCGATCTCGGCCTTTGTCGATGCAGGCCCGACCAGCATGCCATAGCCGCCCGAGCCGCCGACCTCCTTGACCACCAGCTGGTCCAGTTTCGACAGCACCTCCTTCAGCGCCTCAGGCTCGCGGCAGCGCCAGGTCGGGACGTTCTTGAGGATCGGCTCCTCGCCGGTGAAGAAGCGGATAATCTCGGGCATGTAGGTGTAGACGGCCTTGTCATCGGCGACGCCGGTGCCGACCGCATTGGCCAGGGTCACCGTGCCCGCCTGATAGGCCGTCATCAGACCCGGAACGCCGAGGCTGGAGTCCGGCCGGAAGGTCAGGGGGTCGAGGAAGTCGTCGTCGATCCGCCGATAGATGACATCGACCTGCTGGCGGCCCTGGGTCGTGCGCATGAAGACCTTGCCGTCGTCGACGAACAGGTCACGCCCCTCGACCAGGTCGACGCCCAGTTTGTCGGCCAGGAAGGAGTGTTCGTAATAGGCCGAGTTGAACGGCCCGGGCGTCAGGACGACGATGGTCGGATCCCCCCCCGCCGCCTCGGGTGCCGAGCCGCGAAGGCTGGCCAGCAGCATGTCGGTATAGGTCTCGACCGGTCGCACCGGATAGTCGGCGAACAGGTCGGGGAACAACCGCATCATCATCTCGCGGTTCTCCAGCATGTAGGAGACCCCGGACGGGGTGCGGCAGTTGTCCTCCAGCACATAGAAGCCGTCCTCGCCGGTCCGGACCAGATCGACGCCGGCGATATGCACCCAGACCCCGCGCGGGGGCCGACGGCCCTGCATCTCGGGCACATAGTGGGGATTGGTCAGGATCAGCTCGGCCGGCACGATGCCGGCCTTCAGGCATTCCTGGGCACCATAGACGTCGGCCAGGAACAGATTGATCGCCCGGACCCGCTGCGTCAGCCCGGCCTCAAGCCCGGCCCATTCAGAGGCACCGATGATGCGGGGAACCACATCGAACGGGATCAGCCGCTCGCTTGACTCGGCATCGCCATAGACGGCGAAGGTGATCCCCATGCGGCGGAAGAACAGCTCCGCCTGACGCGACCGCGCCTGCAGCAGGCCGTCGGGGGCGTCGGCCAGCCAGCGCGCAAGTCCGCGATAGCTGTCGCGGACTCCCCCGCCGTCACCGGACATTTCGTCGAAGGCCATGCTGCTCCCGTTGCAACGTTCTTGCAGCGTGGCCCGACAAACGGCGCTGGTGCAACAGGAATGTTGCGCTGGAAGGCAAGACGTTCCCGCGCGCTGGTCTCAACGCGCGGGAACGGTCAGGGCGCTGCGGTCGGTGCCGTCCTCGGCCCGGCATTCTTCAGATACCGGTCCAGCCAGCGGGTCATCTCCCACTGGGTGTGACCGACCGACTCCCGCGCGCGGTAGCCGTGGGCCTCGAGCGGCAGGACGACGTAGCGGACATTGGCACCATTGCCCTTGAGCGCGGCATAGAACCGCTCTGACTGGACCGGGAAGGTACCGGAGTTGTCGTCGGCCTCGCCGTGGATCAGCAGGATCGGCTCATTGACCCGGTTGGCGAAGGTGAAGGGCGACATTTCCGTATAGGTGTCGCCTGCCTCCCAGTAGGTGCGCTGCTCGGCCTGGAAGCCGAACGGCGTCAGGGTGCGGTTGTAGGCACCCGACCGGGCGATGCCGGTGCGGAACAGGTCGGTGTGGGCCAGCAGGTTGGCGGTCATGAAGGCCCCGTAGCTGTGCCCGCCGACGGCGATGCGGTCGCGGTCGGCGACGCCCATGCCGACAACCGCCTCAACCGCCGCCTCGGCGCTGGCGGTCAGCTGCTGGATATAGGTGTCGTTGGGCTCGGCCCCGTTGACGCCGACGATGGGCATCGAGGGGTCGTCCAGCACGGCATAGCCCTGGGTCAGCAGGAACAGGTGGCTGATGCCACCCGGCCGGGTGAAGCGGTTGGCGGTGTCGACCACCTGTCCCGCCACGGCCGCGTCGGTGAACTCGGCCGGATAGGCCCACATGACCAGCGGCAGCGGCCCGTCGCGGTCCTTGTCGTAGCCGGCCGGCAGATACAGCGTCCCGGACAGCTGCACCCCGTCGGCGCGGGTGTAGCTGATCAGCTGTTTGGTCACCCCGGCCATCTGCGGGGCCGGATCCGTGAAGCTGGTCAGTGGCGTCGCATCGGCGTCCAGATCACGGACAAAGAGATTGGGCGGATCGTTGCGGGTCTCCCGCCGCGTCACCAAGCGGCGACCGTCCTCATCGAGGATGCCGACGACACTCTCATAGACCCCGTCCGCCGAGGTCCAGATCCGCTCCATCAGGCCGGTGACGAGGTCCATGCTCGACAGGAAGGGATACTCCCCCGCCCGCGTCGCCCCGGCACCGGTCATGAGCACACGGGTGCGGTCGGCGGTGAACCGCATGACCGGGAAGCCGCTGGCATTGGGTTCGGTCACCGGGGAGCCCGGATCATTGTAGCGGTCCTGATAGTTCCGCTCCAGCAGGACGCGCTCCTGTCCGGGGTTCGACGGATCGACCAGATAGCGGGTCTCGCGTCGGCTGTTGAACTGTCGGCTGACGACCAGGGCGGTATCGGCATCGCCCCAGACCATGCCGGCGAAGCGGTCCTTCAGATCGATCAGCGGCGTCGGTGCGGAGTCGAACGGGGCTTCGAGGGTGAACACCCGGTCGCGCACCTCGGCGGGGGTGCGGGGATCGCCGCCGTCCTGGGCCTCGACCCAGACCAGGGTCGAAGGCGCGTCGGCCCGCCACTGGGCCGAGCGCGGGCCCGGTGCCACGGAGTCGAACGGCGTCGGGATGTTGTCGCGCAACGGCAGGTCGGCGACCCGGTGCACGACCACGCCCTCCATATCCGTCACCAGAACATCGGCCGGGAACAGGGCTGCGGGGACGACATAGCTGTAGGGCCTGCGCACCCGGGTTTGCAGGACATAGCGACCGTCCGGCGAGACGCCCGACCCCAGATAGACGGCCGGCACCCCCAGCGTGCGCGCCTGCCCTGCCAGCGGGACCAGGGTCAGCTGGGAGGTGAAATAGTATTCGAACAGGGCTTCGTCCCCGGCGTTCGACAGCAGGTCCTGATAGGTCCGCGCGGGGGCCGTGCGGCCGAAGCTTTCCTCGACGATCGGGCCTTCAGGCGGACGGCTGACGTCCGGGGCCGGGCCACGCCCCTGCGGCGTCATCCGGACGACCAGACCCGAACTGTCCGGCAGCCAGTCGAAGGCCCCGCCGCTGGCCGCATTGACCCGGGCGTCGGTCAGCTTGCGCGCGCTGCCGCTGGCCACGTCCACGACCCACAGCTCCAGCCCGGTCGGCGCATCCATCAGCAGGGCCACCGAGCGGCCGTCCGGCGACCAGCCGGGTGAGAGGAAGCGGGAATTGGCCGGCAGGCTGACCGCCTGCGCAGGCCCGCCTGCGACGGGCTGGAAGCTGAGGCCGGTCAGCCAGGTCACCCGGCTGTTGGCCTGGCCGTTGTTGCGCGGATTGATCCGGTAGCCGGCCAGCCGCAGCATCGGCTCGGCCATTTCGGCGATGGGCGGCAGGTTGGCTCGATCGAACAGGGCCAGCATCGTCCGGTCGGGCGAAAGGCTGGGCGTCGGGGTCGGTCGGGTGTCGAGAATCTCGGCGATCGGGGCCGGCGGCTGCTGATAGGTCCGGCCCTCCTGCGCCAGCACGGGGCCGGCCAGGGCGGCCAGAAGCACAAAGGCGGGCAGGGCCCGGCCGAGCAGACGATGATGCATGATGAACTCCCCAAACGACCGGCCCCGACGGGCTGCGGCACGCTAGGGTTCGGACAAGGCTCCGGTCAAGGCGCGGGCGGTGCCGGCTCCTGACCTGCGAAGCGCATTTCGCGCGCCGCCATCCAGGCCTCGCGCACGCCCTGTCGCGGCATGTCGACGCCGAAGACCGCCAATTGTCCGACCCAGACCCCGGAAATCTGCTGGACCGTGCCCTGCAGCCAGGACGGCGCCTGCTGCCGCGACCAGTTCAGGGGCGAGACGGCGTTGAACACGAGCAGGAAGGCCGCACTGACCAGGATCGTGCGGCCGGCCCAACGGCGATCGCGGGCGGCGAGGCCTTCGTCGTCCAGCGGTGGGGCAGGCGGAAAGGCGAACCGACCCAGGGCCACCAGACGGTTCTCACGGGTCGGCAGGTCGTGGGCGTCGGCAGGCTGGTTGCCGTCGCTGCAAGGATCGCTCACCCAGGATGACAGACCGTCGTCCAGCGGCGGAAAGGGCGATTCCGGCCGGTAGACCGGAAACGGCTCGAGGGGGATTTCAGGGGGATCGCGTTCGTCGGTCATCGCCGCCTCAGAACTGGAAATAGATGAAGGGGGCCACGCCTTCAGGACGGACGGCCTCGACCAGCAGAATGGCCGCTCCGATCAGCAGGCCCAGGGTCACCGACGGTGCCGCCTTCAGCCGCTCGGCCACGCCCTCGATGGCGCGCGGCGGCAGCCAGTGCATGGCCAGGCCGCCGACGATCAGGGTCAGCAGCATGGGTGTCAGCATCGTCACCGGCCCGACCCGGCCCAGCCCCTGCAGCATGGCCATGGCCAGCTCGAGAGTCTCGGCGCGGAACAGGATCCAGCCGAGGCAGACGATATGGAATGTGACCAGCACCCCGATCACGGTCGGCACCACCTTGCGGTCGCCGAAGGCCGCCCGGCCCAGCCGCTCGATGACCTGCACCCCGCCGTGCAGCGCGCCCCAGGCCAGGAAGGTCCAGGCCGCCCCGTGCCAGAGCCCGCCCAGCAGCATGGTGATGAAGACGTTCACGCAGGACGAAGCCAGCCCCTTCCGCCCGCCCCCCAGCGGCACATAGAGATAGTCCCGCAGCCAGCTGGACAGGCTGATATGCCAGCGCCGCCAGAAGCTCTGCAGCGACGATGCGCGGTAAGGCTGGTCGAAATTGCGCGGGAAGGAATAGCCCAGCAGGGCGGCCAGGCCGATGGCCATGTCCGAATAGGCCGAGAAGTCACAATAGATCTGGACCGCATAGCCATAAGTCGCCGCGGCAATGTCGAACCCGGAATAGGCAGACGGGTCGAAGAACACCGGATCGACCAGGTTCACCGACAGTTCCGACGCGATCACCGTCTTCTTGAACAGGCCCCAGACGATCAGCAGCAGACCATAGGTCGCCATCTCCCGCGTGAGCCGCGGGACCCGGTCGAACTGCGGCAGCAGATCCGAGGCCCGCACGATCGGCCCGGCCACCAGATGCGGAAAGAAGCTCATCAGCAGCATGACGTCGAGCAGGCTCTTCGCCGGGGGCGTCTTGCCGCGATGGACGTCCACGACATAGCTGATGCCCTGGAAGGTGAAGAAGGAGATCCCGACCGGCAGGACGATCTGCAGCAGCGGCAGGTCCCGCTCCCAGCCGAACCGCATGAGCAGGTCGCCGGCCTGTTCGATGAAGAAGCCGTAGTATTTGAAGAAGCCGAGGATCAGCAGATTGGCCGCGACCCCGAGGCCGACCAGCCAGGCCTTCTTCGCCCCCGGTTGCCGTGCGATCAGCGCGCCGACGCCCCAGTTCAGCACCGCCGAGGCGATCAGCAGGGCGACGAAGCGCCAGTCCCACTGGGCATAGAAGAACCAGCTGGCCAGCAGCAGGAACAGTTTGCGACGCCCGTTCTCGCGATCCAGCGACCAGGCGGTGAAATAGACGAACAGGAAGAAGACGCCGAAGGCGAGTGTGGGGAAGAGCATCTATTCGTCCCCCCTGCGCCGCGCCGCCCAGGCCTCATAGGCGGTCATCAGGTCGGCATGGAGCATGCCGCCGATCCAGTCAGCACCGGCAGAACTGAAATGCACCCGGTCGCGCAACATCAAGGGCTCGCCCCGTGTCGCCAGCCGATCCGCCGAACAGTCGCCGCCCATCCGCCCGTGCCAGTCCCAGAACGCCACACCCATGTCGGCCGAGACCCTGCGTTGCACGTCGCGCACCAGCGCCAGGGACGGCGGAGGGCTGCGTCCCCCATCAGCGCTGCAGCCGTTGATGACACCGTTCCGCAGGGCGTCCGGGGCGCCCAGGATCATCAGGGACGCCTCCGGTGCCAGCCGCCGCAGCCGCGTGATCTGCCCGCGCAGCAGCGCCTCATAGGCTACCGGGTCCAGCCTGCCCTCGAACCCCTCATTGGTGCCGAAGGCCAGCACGATCAGCGCCGGCTGCCAGGCCGCCAGCTCCCGCGCCACCACGGCCTGATCGCGCGAGGCCAGGTCCCGGAGCGTCGCGCCGACCACGCCGAGGTTGGAAAGCTCGACCCCCGGGCGACTGAGGGTCAGGCGCAGGTCATCCAGTGACACGACCCCGTCCATGGCCTGGAGGACCATTTGCCGGTGGTCCGATTTGGCGATCAGGGTCGTGCAGGCCCCGTCATCAAGATCGACCGTCCAGATCTCGTCATCGGCCGTGACCTGCACCCGGCCGGGTCCCTCTCCGCACAGGCCGATGCGCACGGGAGCGGGCGAAGGGCGGTCGCTTCGGATGGTCAGGGTCCCGCCCGACTGGACGGTGATCGCCTGCACCCCCGTCAGCCCCACGCCGGCCCGGACATAGCCCGTGTTGCCGACCAGCGGCGCAAGGGTGGCGATCCAGCCTTCCGTCGTCACCTCAACCCCCGTCGGCGAATAGCCGGCATAGGGAATGCCGGGCGGAAGGACGCCGCGGCCACCATCGCCGAAGCGCCCCTGCAACGCTGCCCGCAGCTTGCCGGTGATCCGGTCGCCTGCGGTGTGGCTGTCGCCGATCTGGAGGATGTGAACGGGCGCCTGACCCTGACCGGCTTTCGCCTCCGACAGGGCTTCGAACACGCCGTTGAGCGCCTCGGGCTGACACAGGCCGTCGGGACAGATGGAAAGTCCCGGCGCCGGGATGTCCGCCGGTCCATACGGAACCTGCGCGGCCGCACCGGACGCCAGGGCAGCCGCGACGAGGACCCCGGCGAGCCGTTTCATGCTCAGGCGGCGGGCTCTGCGGGCGGCGGGGTGGCCGGACCCGGTTCCGGCGCGCGATCCAGTCCGGCGTCGCGCCTGATCATCGCCGCGACCGGGGCACTCATCCGCAGATAGCCGGCCATCGACATGTGAATTCCATCGCCGGCGCGCATCAGGACACGGCGTCCGCCCGCCGTGGGGAGATAGGCCTCATAGTCACCGTCGCCGTTCGAGGTCAGGCCCACGGTCTGGATATAGGGCACGCCCAGCGCCCGCATCCGCGCCTCGACCACGCCGTTGATCAGCATCATCTGCTCATCAAAGCTGTCCCGCTTCATCCGGGGCAGGCCGACCCAGTAGACCGCGATGCCACGACCTCGCAGCAGGGCGACCAGATCATCAATTCGACGGCCATAGGCGGCCTTCCAGCCGTCGGTGCCGAACCGGTGAATGTCGTCGCCGGTTTCGATACCCTGGGCGTCGTTGGTGCCGAACAGCAGGACGGCCACATCGAGCGGATGCTCATCCAGCTGTGCCTGGGTTCTGGCGTGGATGTTCACATAGTCATAGCGGGTCAGCCCGGTCGACACCTGCGAGAATTTGCTCACCTTCAGGTTCGGTTCGTCCTGCAGCTCGCGGTACAGGCCCGCGTACAGGCCGTCGGCCATGGAGTCCCCGAACACGCCGATGCGCAGCGGCCCCTCGGCCAGCCGGGCGCTCAGAGGGACCACGCGGGTGGTGGCTGGAACAGGCACCGTCGCGGCCGCAGCGGCGGCCGGCGCTGCGACGGATGAGGGCAAGGGCGCGGAGGCCGCAGCCCTGTCGCCCAGCAGGATCGTCGGATGGCGCAGCCACGCCCGACCGTCCGGCGTCAACGCCAGTCCGGCCAGGACACCGATCAGGAAGATCGCCGTCAAAGCGTTGATGCCAGCGCGCAAAACGATCCCCGACTGAACCTTGAACCGTCTGATCCTTTAACCGATCACCGCAGCGCCGCCACCTCGTGCCCGCCTCGCGGGAAGAAAAAGGTTAACCCCGCGAGGTTCGGCCGAACCGGCGCTCGGCCCACCGCGCACTGAAATAGCCGCCCAGCGCCGAGACGCTCGTCAGGGTCGTGCCCCAGGCCAGATCAATCAGGGTCAGGTGGAGCGACCAGACCTTCAGCGTCGCCTGGTTGGTCAGGTCGTAGGTGGCATAGGCCACGAAACCGAGCACCGCACCGTTGATCGCCGCCCGCTGCCAGGCCCCCTGACGCAGCGCCGGTGCGATGGCCAGGAAAACGGTTCCGAAGATGGAGATCAGGTAGAAGGCAACCGCCGCCTGCATATCCGGCTTGTCGGCCAGGATCGGGCCCAGCACCGGCCGGTAGAGTCGGTCGGTCATATTGGTCAGCCAGACGGCGTCGATGGCGGCAAAGGTCAGGCCCGCGCCGAGATAGGCCGCGATATATTTGAACATGAAGTCAGGTCCTTACGCTGGTTTCAGGAGATAATGGCTGACCGCCCAGGTGTTGCCGCCGTCATTGCCGAAAAGACCCGCCGTAGCCAGATAAAACCGCCGCCAGCGCCGCCGCCACAGCGCCGCATCCGGGCCGTAGGTCTCGCGCATCAGCTCCATCACCCGATCGCCGTTGGCGTCCATATTGGCCAGCCAGTGGTCCGCGGTGCGCTGGTAGTTGACGCCGCTCCAGGTCCATTCCCGCTCGACCCCGAACAGGTCCGGGAACTGCCGTATCAGGCCACGGCTGGGCATGACGCCCCCGGTGAAGAAATGCTGGGCGATGAAGTCACCGCTGTCGGTGTGATCGAACCGGTAGGGGGCGTCGCGGTGGGTGAAGATGTGGATGAACATCCGACCGTCGGGCTTCAGCCAGCCCCGGGCGCGCGTCAGCAGGGCTCGCCAATTGGCCATGTGCTCGAACATCTCGACCGAGACAATGCGGTCGAAACCGTCTCCTTCAGCCGGGCTGAAGTCGTTCATGTCGCAGGTGATCACGGTCAGATTGGTCAGGCCGCGGGCCTTCGCCTGGGCCTCGATATGACCGCGCTGGCCGTGGCTGTTCGATACGGCCGTGATCGTCGCGTTCGGATAACGCTCGGCCATCCACAGGCTCAGGGAGCCCCAGCCACAGCCCAGCTCCAGCACCCGCTGTCCGTCGGCAAGCCCCGCATGATCGCAGGTCTCGGCCAGCGCCGCCTCCTCGGCCTGGTCCAGCGAGGTATCGGCGGCGGGATAGAGGCAGCAGGAGTATTTCAGGCGTTTGCCCAGACAGATCTCGAAGAACTCGGGGGGCAGTTCATAGTGCTGCGCATTGGCCGCCGCCGTATGCTCGGCGATCGCGCGCTGCGCCATGTCGCGGGCGAACACGGCCTCGTCATGCGGTGCCTCGCGGTCCAGCCGCCGGCGTGCCTCGCTGACCAGACTGTCGATCGCCGGACGGGTGATGAAGTCCGGAAACGGCGCATCCTGCAGGCGACGTATGGCGACGTTGGCGAGAGACATGGACGCTCCTGGCAGGGCTTGGAATAATACATCTACGTCAGGGCCCGGCATCCGGATGAACGGCATCCACCGGGCTGATTCGACCGTATGTTATCGGACAGTAGTTGGAGTCGGCATGTCCCCTCATCTCGTCGCGGAGACGCCCCCCTCGCCCCCGGGCCGCCGGATCGCCGTGGTCGGCTCGGGCATCTCCGGGCTGTCGTGCGCCTGGCTGTTGTCACAGGCGCATGACGTCACCCTGTTCGAGGCCGACGACCGCCTCGGTGGTCACTCCAGCACGGTCGACGCCCCATCGCCGGACCAGCCGGTGGCCGTCGACACCGGCTTCATCGTCTACAATGAGGCCAACTATCCCAATCTGACCGCCCTGTTCGCGCATCTGGACGTGCCGACCAAGCCGGCCATGATGTCCTTTGCCGTATCGATCGATGACGGAGCCTTTGAGTATTGCAGCCAGGGGATCGGTGCCCTGTTTGCCCAGAAGCGCAACTACGCCAGCCCACGGTTCTGGCGAATGATCGGCGATCTTCTGCGGTTCCAGAAACAGGCACCCCGCGATCTGGCGGAGTTGGAACGGACGGGTGAGACCCTGCACGCCTATCTGGCGCGTCGCGGCTACGGGACCCTGTTCCGGGACGCCCATCTGCTGCCCCAGGCCGCCGCCATCTGGTCCTGCACCATGGGACAGATGGCCGACTATCCGGCGGCCTCCTTTGTCCGCTTCTACATGAACCACAACCTTCTCACCCTCGATCTGAGGCCGACCTGGCGCACGGTGCATGGTGGCAGCCGATCCTATGTGACCCGGCTGGTCGAGGCCTTCCGCGGACAGGTCGTCACCAATGCCGGGATCACCGGCGTCTTGCGCGGGCTCGACGGTGCGGCCCTGCGGTTCGCGGACGGGCGGCTGGAGCGGTTCGACGCCGTGGTCCTGGCCACCCATTCCGATCAGGCCCTCGCCCTGCTGGAAGCGCCGTCCGCGGACGACCGCCGCCTTCTGGGTGCCATCGGCTACCGCGCCAATCACGTCATCCTGCATCGCGACGTCACCCTGATGCCGAAGCGGCGCAAGGCCTGGGCCGCCTGGACCCACAAGGGCTACTCGGCCCGCGCGGGCGAAGGCGGCGTGACCTACTGGATGAATGAACTCCAGTCCCTGCCCGGCCCGCCGCTGTTCGTCAGCCTGAACCCGGCCCGGGACCCGGATCCGGCCCTGGTGATCGGCGAATGGGACTATGAGCACCCGGTGTTCGACAGCGCCGCCGTCGCCGCACAGCGCGAGCTGTGGTCGCTTCAGGGCCGGCGCAATGTCTGGTTCGCAGGGGCCTGGTTCGGCTCGGGCTTCCACGAGGACGGAATCCAGGCCGGGCTGGCTGTTGCCGAACAGCTGGGCGGCGTGCGCAGGCCTTGGACCGTCGAAAACGAGAGCGGCCGGATTCACCTGCGCCCATCCGCTGACCCGGACCGGCTGACCGAGGCGGCGTGAAAGCGTCTCCGGCCAACACCGCCGCCTCGGCCCTCTATGTCGGCGAGGTCGTGCATCAGCGGTCGCGCACCTTTGACCACCGCCTGCGCTATCGTGTCTGGATGGTGCTGGTCGACCTTGACGCGCTGGACGGCCTCCAGTCCCGCCTGCGTCTGCTCGGTCGCGGGCGGTTCGGGTTGATCACCCTGCGCGCCACCGACCATGGCGACCGCTCGGACCGGCCCCTGCGCGCCCAGGTCGAGGGTCATCTGGCAGAGGCCGGGATCGACATCGCCGGCGGGCCGATACGCCTGCTGACCATGCCGCGTATCCTCGGCTACGGCTTCAACCCGATCAGCGTCTTCTTCTGCCACAGGCCGGACGGGGCCCTGGCCGCCCTGCTCTATGAGGTCACCAACACCTTCCACGAGCGCCACAGCTATCTCGTCGCCGTGCCTTCTCCTCCCCCTCCCGGGGGAGGGGGACCGCCGGAGGCGGTGGAGGGGGCTGGTCCCGCACTGATCCGCCAGACGGTGGACAAACAGCTGTTCGTCTCGCCCTTCATGGACCGCGACCTGACCTATGACTTCACCGTCCGCCCGCCGGGCGAAGCGGTCTCCGTCGTCGTCGCCGTCCGCCGCGGTGAGACCCCGATCCTGACGGCCAGCTTCGCCGGTCAACGCCGCCCCCTGACCGACGGCCAGTTGCTTCGCGCCTTCCTGACCCACCCCCTGCTGACCTGGAAGGTCACCTGGGGCATCCACTGGGAGGCGGCGAAGATGATGTTCAAGGGTGCGCGCTATCGGCACCGCGGCGCGCCGCCGGAGCAGCCTGTGACGGAGGGCTCCGTCCGATCCTGACGCAACAGGACGCCATCCCGGGACCCTGCAAAGCCGCGCGCAGCGGCAGCTCCGGTCCGGCTTTTTCGCGGTCCGCCTTGCCGGTGTCGCATCCCCACGGTAGGGACGGACGAGCGCTGCCGATATTCATCGGGCGGTGAAAATATGAGGAAGCGATGCGGAAGATCTTCCCCGACGCGAAGGCCGCGCTGGAGGGCCTGACCTTCGACGGCATGACCGTGATGTCCGGCGGCTTCGGCCTGTGCGGCATCCCCGAACACCTGATCGCCGCCCTGCGCGACAGTGGAGCCCGGGACCTGACGGTCATCTCCAACAATGCCGGCGTCGACGGCTTCGGCCTGGGCCAGCTGCTGGAGACCCGCCAGATCGCGAAAATGATCTCGTCCTACGTCGGCGAGAACAAGGAGTTCGAGCGACAGTATCTGGCCGGCGAGCTGCAGCTGGAGTTCAATCCCCAGGGCACCCTGGCCGAGCGCATCCGCGCCGGCGGCGCGGGCATCCCCGCCTTCTTCACCGCCACCGGCGTCGGCACCCTGGTGGCCGAAGGCAAGGAAGTCCGCAATTTCAACGGCCGCGACTATGTCATGGAGACCGGCCTCGTTGCCGACCTGGCGATCGTCAAGGCCTGGAAGGCCGACGGCCGCGGCAATCTCCAGTTCCGCAAGACCGCCCGCAACTTCAACCCGATGATGGCCACGGCCGGCAAGGTCACCGTCGTGGAGGTCGAGCACATCGTCCCGACCGGCTCGATGGACCCCGACCAGATCCACACCCCCGGCATCTATGTCGACCGCATCGTCCTGACCGTGCCCGAGAAACGCATCGAACAGCGCACCGTTCGTCAGAGGGAGAGCGCCTGATGGATCCCCGTCATCAAGAACTGCTCAAGAGCATCAGCGACAAGCTGACCTGGGGCGTGATTTTCCTGTTCATCATCATGCTGAACACCTGCTCGCTCAGTGATGACATTGAGGACGCGATCCGCGGTCGCGAAGCTGCGGAAGCTCCGCCCGCCGCACCCGCCCAGCCGGTCCCAGCCCCCGCAACCGCGCCCACCGCCGAGGAACCCGCCTGATGGCCCGTACCCGCGAACAACTCGCCGCCCGCGCCGCCCACGAGCTGCAGGACGGCTTCTACGTCAACCTGGGCATCGGCATTCCGACCCTGGTGGCGAACTACATCCCGCACGGGATGGAGGTCACCCTCCAGTCCGAGAACGGCATGCTCGGTATGGGCCCCTTCCCCTATGAGGACGAGGTCGATGCCGACCTGATCAACGCCGGCAAACAGACCATCACCGAGATCGCCGAGAGCAGCTATTTCAGCTCCTCCGACAGTTTCGCCATGATCCGCGGCGGCCACATCAACCTGTCCATCCTCGGTGCCATGGAAGTGGCCGAGAACGGCGACATCGCCAACTGGATGATCCCCGGCAAGCTGGTGAAGGGCATGGGCGGGGCCATGGACCTGGTCGCCGGCGTCAAGCGCGTCGTGGTCGTCATGGATCACGCCAACAAGCACGGCCAGTCCAAGGTGCTCAAATCCTGCACCCTGCCCCTGACCGGGACCGGCGTGGTCAGCCGTATCATCACCGACCTGTGCGTCTTCGACGTCAAGCCGGACGGCTCGGGTCTGGAGCTGATCGAACTGGCCGAGGGCGTCACCCTCGAAGAGGTCGCGAGCAAGACAGAGGCGACCTATACGATCGCGCCTGACCTCGGCTGACCGTCGTCATACAACCGGGACAACCTGTACCGTTGCCGCCGGGCCAAAGTCGTAGTCATAGTCTTTCCACCGGTCGCAGAACCGGAGGGGTGGAGTATGGGTGATGGCAGACGGGGCCTATCGCTGGCAGGGCAACTGGCCCGGGCCTGACGCAGCGCGTGTCGCAGAGATCGACGCGGCCTGGGACGAGTCCCGGGTCGAGGTCTTCGCTGAATCCGCACGGGCCGCCGCC